>R06__coassemble_1_pt1 | contig 203503 bp, 169 predicted proteins | sample R06__metabat2_high_PE_023 | metagenome-assembled genome bin R06 | reverse complement strand
CCCCCCCATTTATTTAAAAACCCCTCGGCCCCCCCCACATGGCGTTTTGCACAAAAAAAAATTGCTGGTTTTATTGGGGGGCCCCCCCCCCCCCCACCCCCCCAAAAAAAAAAGATTGAGCCTTTCGGCTCCGATGAAATATAATATACTCGGCAATGAGAGTAAAAAAACAAGAGAAAAATGCCAGAGACAAAGAAGACAAAAATGCAGGCAATAGTTGATGCCGACGCACAACGAACAACGGTTGAGGATTGGCAAAGAATACACTTGTGTCGTGAAAATGGTTTCTTCAGAGCTTATAATCGGAGTTGCTGGCTGCAGCATTTGCTGTTCCCCTCAATGAAGATGCAGCACCGCGTGCTGCCAGGATGTCCAGACGCTATTGTTTACGTTGGTTTTCCTGTGAGCAGTCTCGACAGATACACACTCAAGGATGTTGCCCTGGATACAAAGGAGGATGGTTCAATAGATGTGTTATGGCCAGAGAATGCACAGTTGCCAGAAAATGAGCCCGAAAAACTCGAGTCGGAATTTTTCAAATGGAAAGAGGCAATTCCAATAAAAGAACCTTTGAGACAGAAAAAACAATCTGCAGCAAAGCCAGAAGGCAAGGCGCAGAACTTTGCCACAAAGCAGGCTGACGATGGTGACGTTTTTGAAAACCAGTTTTTTCCGAATCATAAACAACAGAAAACGCGCACAGAACGTGTTTCGCTCTCAGGAATTGCACAAGAGGTGTTGGCTTTCTCCATTGAATCTCATTCGCCAATTGAGTGTATGTTGTTCTTGCAGAAAATAAAAGAGAAATATGCAAGTCTTTATTAGGCAACCTCTATAAATTCACCGTTTATTTTATAGGGAACTCTATTGAACTTTTTGGCGCTTTTTGTTTTATTTGGACTACGTCCAAGTTGTTCACGCTCGGCAGACCAAACAAGTTTGCTCTGTTCTCGCTTAATCGCGCAACTTTGAGCATCTTGCTGTTTGTCAGTCGGTCACAGTGCCCGCACTGCTCCCTTCTTCCGCTCAGCAATCTGCTCAAAATAATTCCAAAAATCGCTCAAAATCAATTTATAGAGGTCGCTATTAGAATATAGGAAACAATATTCTGCAGAGGTGTATTTTCTCTCGCAAACAGTTCCTAAGTCGCATGGACACGAAATAAATAACCATAAGGAAACAATATTTAAATTCAAAGGTGGCACTTTCGGCAGTGATATCGTATTGCCGTGAACAACCGGAATGCATTGCTCGTTCAATCATAACATCGCCAACGGAGATTTTACCACTGCACCCAAAAACAGAGTGGATGGCAGAGTGTGTGTGAAATCCAGCCATAGGAAACAGTCCGAGTGGTGCAGAGTATCAGGATGCCACTGATGCATGATTAAGTCATTTGGCAGCAGAGTCGTTCTTCTGTCTTTCAATGGAGTGGAGTTGTCTTTCTGCCCGCTGCTGGCTACCGTAACAACACGGACCTCAACAACGCAGGCAACAACGGCAACTACTGGTCGTCTTCGCTCAACCCGAACAACTCGGACAACGCGTACAACCTCAACTTCAACGACAACAACATCGACTGGAACAACAACAACCGCAACAACGGTCAAAGCGTGCGCGCTGTTGTTAAGCATTTACTATTGCTTTCTGAACAAAACAAGACTTGGATTTGTTTGAATTCTTGCTATTATAGGCAACTCTTCATTAGGTTATGTACACAATTTTTTTCCTGTAATTTGCAGCGATGCAATCTATGGATAAAAAATTTGAGTGCCCCCCATAATAATGATTTGACATAGTCGCACGTGATTTCATAAAAAATGGCTGCTAATTAATGTTCCATTCTATAGGCAATGTTTCAATAAATTCATTGCAAGGGGGAGTGTGCAAAAATCGTTTTGCCGAAGAAAATAGCATATACTGCAGAATGTTTATTACAAGTGCCACGCAGCAGTGGCACTTGTTCTTTTGTCTATAAATTAACATCATCAATGAATTTGTCATACAATCAGTTGTTGTGCGACTTGCAAAAAGCTTATCTGAAAGCAAGAATCCATAAACGCCACAGGGCGTATCAGTTGAATTTTCAGGCTGAACTGAACAGAAATCTGCATGAACTTGCCGATGAACTTTGGAGCCGCACATATAAGCCAATGCCCTCGACTTGTTTTGTGATAAATGACCCCAAAAAGCGTGAAATAATGGCAGCACACTTCAGAGACAGGATTGTTCATCATCTCTTTTTTGACTATGTGTATCCAATGTTTCTCAATACGTTCATCTCTGATTCCTACAGCTGTATTTCAGGACGAGGCACTCATTTCGGAATTAAACGTCTGCAGCACCATATTCGCAGCTGCAGCCATAATTATAGCCAAGATTGCTATGTGATGAAGATGGATATACGCGGCTACTTTATGCATATAAGGCGCGATCTTTTGCTTGATTTCTGTCTCGACACATACAGCAGAATGCGCAGTCATCGCAATCGCGAAACAAATCTTGCATGGGATGAACTGTTGGATTTTGATTTTATAACATACCTTACAAAAGTTATAGTTTGTCACAATCCCATCGAAGGGTGCATTATGAGGGGAAGAAAGTCAGATTGGGACGATTTGCCACACGACAAGTCATTGTTTCATTCGCCGGCAGGTTGCGGACTGCCGATAGGAAACCTTACATCGCAACTCTTCAGCAATGTTTATTTGAATCTGTTAGATCAGTATGTGAAAAGGGTGCTGGGCGCGAAATATTATGGACGTTATGTCGATGATTTCTATATAGTGTCTGGCAGCAAGGCAGAACTGCGAGCTTATATACCACAGATTTGCGACTTTCTTGAAAATAAGCTTTCGCTCAAATTGCATGCCGGCAAATTGCGAATAGTGAACGCAAAACATGGCGTTGAATTCCTTGGGGCTTTTATAAAACCGTGGCGCACTTATCTGTCAAATTCAACCTTGCACCGAATTCTGCCAAAGATATACAAACAGATTGAAAATTCGTCGGCCGAACGTCTTGAGCATAGCATCAATTCATATTTGGGCGTTTTCAAGCATCATGCATCGTTGCGTCAGCGTAGAGGAATTTTTTTGAACAGAAAACTGATAAGGAGAGGCTGTCTGAACAGATTTGTAACAAAATTCGAACACTATTAGATAAAAATTGATGTTGTGGCTCAGTGAATATCTTTTCTTCTGCTGAAATGTCGCAAATTCTCTATAAATTGGAAGAAAAAATATTGCAACATGCTAAACAGAATAAAAGAATATCTGGATTATAAGAAAATCAGTATAAGAAAATTCGAGATCAGCATAGGCATGGCAAATGGTGCATTTGGCACTGCACTGAAGAAGGGAACAACCATACATGCCGATAAGCTTGAAACCATATTGAACGTATATAGAGATATCTCGGCAGAGTGGCTGATGACAGGTCGTGGACAGATGCTCTTGCCAGAGAATCCGATGACGTCTAAATTTATTGGCAGTGGTGTTGTCCCTTTTTTCGACGTTGATTTTCTTGGCGGATTTGCCGAATTGTATAACGAGCAAAAAGTGGTTCCAGACGGATATATGTCGGCCGAGATTATAAAAGGAGCTGAGTGCTGGTGCGTGCTGACTGGACATTCGATGGAGCCAAGCATTGCAGACGGTGACTTGATTGCGTTGAAAGAAGAAACAGACTGGACAAACACAATCACAAACGGACAGATGTATGCAATCATAACAAGCAACGGACTCAGAACCGTGAAACGAGTGGAAAAGTCAAATGACAAGACTGTCCTTAAATTATGTCCCGACAATAGCAATTATAAGCCACTGGAGATTGAAGTGCTGAAGATAACAAAAGTGTTTAAAGTCCTTGGCTGTCTGCATAAATTCTGAAAACGATTCACTTATAAAAAAAAGAAGGGTTGGACTCATGTCCAACCCTTCCTGCTTTTATAGTCTGCGTTTAAAGATTACTCACCCTTGATAGCAGCTACGCCAGGAAGAACCTTGCCCTCGATAGCCTCGAGCAATGCACCACCACCAGTAGAGATGTAAGAAACCTGGTCAGCAAGACCGAACTTGTTGATGCAAGCAACAGAGTCGCCACCACCGATCAAAGAGAATGCACCCTCCTTAGTGGCTGCTGCGATAGCATTGGCGATAGCCTTTGAACCAGCAGTGAAGTCGTCGCACTCGAATACGCCAGCAGGACCATTCCAAAGAATAGTCTTAGCGCCCTTGATAGCCTCGGCGAACTTCTTCTGAGAGTCAGGACCAGCGTCCAGACCTTCGAAACCGTCAGAGATTGCGCCTGAAGGGCAAACCTTAACCTCGGCACCAGCCTTCAAAGACATTGTGTCGAAGTCGAAAGAGTTTGTAACTACAGAGTCTGTGCCGAGAACCAACTCAACATTGTTCTTTTTAGCCAGCTCCTGGATGTTGAGAGCAAGATCAAGCTTGTCTTCCTCGCAGATTGAAGAACCAACCTTGCCGCCGTTAGCCTTAGCGAATGTGTATGTCATACCTCCGCAAAGAACCAACTTGTCCACCTTAGTCATAAGGTTCTCGATGATGCCGATCTTTGTAGATACCTTAGAACCACCCATGATAGCAACGAAAGGTCTCTTGATGTTGTTAAGAACGTTGTCTACAGCCTTAACCTCTTTCTCCATCAAATATCCAAGCATCTTGTTGTCAGCGTCAAAATAGTCTGCAATAACAGCTGTTGAAGCGTGCTTGCGGTGAGCTGTACCGAATGCGTCGTTGATGTAGCAGTCTGCATATGAAGCAAGAACCTTAGAGAAATCCTTCTGCTTAGCCTTCATTTCTTTCTTTGCAGCCTCGTAGTTAGGATCTTCCTTCTCAATGCCAACAGGCTTGCCTTCCTCCTCGCCGTAGAAACGAAGATTCTCGAGCATCAAAACCTCGCCTGGCTTAAGTGCTGCAGCCTCGGCCTGTGCCTTCTGGCAGTCGTTCACGAACTTAACCTTTACGCCAAGACGCTCAGAAACAGCGTCTACGATCTGGCCCAAAGAATATTTTGCAGCAACCTGGCCTTTAGGCTTACCCATGTGGCTCATGATGATAAGTGAACCACCATCGGCCAACACCTTCTTGAGAGTTGGCAGCGCACCCATGATACGAGTGTCGTCCTTTACCTTACCGTTCTCCAATGGAACGTTGAAGTCTACACGTACAATAGCCTTTTTGCCGGCGAATTTGAATTCATCAATTGTCATAATAATACTATATTTAATATTGATTTCCTTTCACAAAAATACCATAATTTATGTCATTAGCGCTCTTTCTGCGCCGAAAAAAATAATATTACACGAAAAAATGACGCAATCTGTATCTATTTCGGTGCCGTTATGATGATGTGCGGAGAAATCAGATTGCATATTCATATGCCGTTTATACAGTTTTTCGGGTCTCTTGTTTAGATAGAAAATAAATAACGAAATAAAAATGCTCAACAAACATATCTTGAGTTCATTTTTTCTAATTTTGTAGTGATAGTAGCGTATTGTATTGCTACGGCATAAGGTCGTAAAAATGATTTTATAACAACAAATATAAATTTATGGCAAAAGAAAAGAAGTACGTCACATGTGACGGTAATGAGGCTGCGGCACATATTGCCTATATGTTCTCAGAGGTTGCTGCCATCTATCCAATCACTCCGTCATCACCAATGGCAGAGCACGTGGATGACTGGTCATGCAAGGGTCGTAAGAATCTGTTCGGCGATACCGTTTCTGTGCAGGAAATGCAGTCAGAGGGTGGTGCCGCAGGTGCGGTTCACGGTTCATTGCAGGCTGGAGCGCTGACAACAACCTTCACTGCTTCGCAGGGTCTCCTGCTGATGATTCCTAACATGTACAAGATTGCAGGTGAGTTGCTGCCAACAGTGTTCCATGTTTCGGCAAGAACACTGGCTTCTCACTCTCTTTGCATATTCGGTGACCACGGTGACGTTATGGCATGCCGCCAGACTGGCTTCGCTATGTTGTGCGAGGGCTCGGTTCAGGAGGTTATGGACTTGGCTGCAGTTGCCCACTTGGCAACATTGGAGAGCCGCGTGCCATTCCTCAATTTCTTCGACGGTTTCAGAACATCTCACGAGTATCATAAGATTGAGCAGATGGATATGGAGGATATCCGTCCGCTTGTTAACATGCAGGCTGTATCTGACTTCAGAAACAGAGCTCTGAGCCCAGAAAGACCATTGGCAAGAGGTATGGCCGAGAACCCAGAGACCTTCTTCTCTCACCGCGAGTCATGTAACCCTTACTACGACCAGGTAGTTCCTATCGTTGAGAAGTACATGGCCGAGATTTCAAAAATCACAGGCAGAGAGTACAAGCCATTCACTTACTACGGTGCTGCAGATGCTGACCGTGTAATCATCCTTATGGGCTCGGCAACCGAGGCTGCACGTGAGTGTATCGACTACATGAACGCAAACGGCCACAAGGTTGGTATGGTTTCTGTTCACCTGTATCGTCCATTCTCAAACGAACTGTTGGTGAAGGCTGTTCCTTCGACAGTGAAGAGAATTGCTGTGCTCGACAGAACAAAGGAGCCAGGAGCCGACGGCGAGCCATTGCTGCTTGACGTCAAGAACGCATTCTATGGCAAGCCAAATGCTCCATTGATTGTTGGCGGACGTTACGGTCTCGGCTCTTGCGACACAACTCCAACTATTATCATGAGTGTTTACGAGAACCTCGCTCTGAATCAGCCAAAGGATCACTTCACTATCGGTATAGTTGATGATGTGACATTCACTTCGCTTCCTCAGAAGGAGGAGATGGCTCTTGGCGGAAAGGGTATGTTCGAGGCTAAGTTCTTCGGTCTTGGTGCCGATGGAACTGTGGGCGCAAACAAGAACTCGGTCAAGATCATCGGTGACAACACAAACAAGTACTGCCAGGCTTACTTCTCATACGATTCAAAGAAATCTGGTGGCTTCACTTGCTCACACCTGCGTTTCGGTGATACTCCAATCCGTTCTACATATCAGATCAAGACTCCAAACTTTGTTGCATGTCATGTTCAGGCATATCTGCGCATGTATGATGTGACAAGAGGTTTGCAGAAGAACGGTACTTTCCTTTTGAACACAATCTGGGATGGCGAGGAGCTGGTTAAGAACCTTCCAAACAAGGTGAAGGCATACTTCGCTAAGAACAACATCACGGTTTATTATATCAATGCAACTAAGATCGCTCAGGAAATCGGTCTTGGCAACAGAACAAACACTGTGCTCCAGTCTGCATTCTTCCGTATAACAGAGGTTATCCCTGTTGACTTGGCTGTTCAGAAGATGAAGGAATTCATCGTCAAGTCTTACGGTAAGAAGGGTCAGGATGTGGTCGACCAGAACTATGCTGCTGTTGACCGCGGAGGCGAGTACAAGCAGTTGACTGTTGACCCTGCTTGGGCATCGCTTGTCGAGGAGCCTAAGGCTGCCAACAACGATCCTGCATTCATCAACAACCTTGTCCGTCCAATCAACGCACAGGATGGTGACCTTCTTCCTGTTTCTGCATGGAAGGGCATCGAAGACGGAACATGGCAGCAGGGTACAGCTGCATACGAGAAGCGTGGTGTGGCAACATTCGTTCCTGTATGGCATGCCGAGAACTGCGTGATGTGTAACAAGTGCTCATTCGTCTGCCCTCACGCTGCAATACGTCCGTTCGCAATGGATGACAAGGAGGTCGCTGGTTTCAAGGGCGAGACAAAGGAAATGAAGGCTCCAGCAGCATTGAAGGGTATGCACTATCGCATGCAGGTTGACGTTATGGATTGCCTTGGCTGCGGAAACTGTGTCGACGTTTGTCTTGGCAACAAGAAGGCTAACACATTGGAGATGGTTCCATTGCAGGGTGAGCTTGGCGAGGCTGCAAACTGGGATTACTGCGTAAAGAACGTCAAGTCAAAGCAGAGCCTGATAGATGTCAAGCAGTCTCTTGCTAACTCACAGTACGCAACTCCTTTGTTCGAGTTCTCTGGCGCTTGCTCTGGTTGCGGTGAAACTCCATATGTCAAGTTGATTTCTCAGTTGTTTGGTGACCGCGAAATCGTGGCAAATGCAACTGGTTGCTCTTCAATCTACTCTGGTTCAATTCCTTCAACTCCTTACACAACTAATGAGAAGGGTCAGGGTCCAGCTTGGGCAAACTCTTTGTTCGAGGATTTCTGCGAGTTCGGTCTTGGTATGGTTCTTGCCAACAAGAAGATGAGAAACAGAATCCAGACTTTGCTTGAACAGCAGATTGCAAGCGAGTCTGTTCCTGCTGACTTCAAGGAGGCTGCAAAGGAATGGATTGCAAACCGTGAGGATGCTGAGGGCAGCCGAGCTGCAGGCGACAAGCTTAAGGCTTTGATCGAGAACGGAAAGGCAGCAGGCTGTGCTACTTGCAACCAGCTTTCTGAGTTGGCTCACTATCTGACTAAGAGAAGCCAGTGGATCATCGGCGGTGACGGTGCATCATACGATATAGGCTACGGCGGTTTGGATCATGTATTGGCTTCGGGCGAGGATGTCAACATTTTCGTTATCGATACTGAGGTTTACTCTAACACTGGTGGTCAGTCTTCAAAGGCTACTCCTGTTGGTGCTATCGCTCAATTCGCTGCTGGCGGTAAGCGTATAACAAAGAAGGACCTTGGTATGATGCAGGCGACATACGGCTATGTTTATGTGGCTCAGGTTTCTACAGCAGATCCTGTTCAGTGCTTGAAGGCATTCCGCGAGGCAGAGGCTTACCACGGACCATCTTTGATCATCGGCTACGCTCCATGTATCAACCACGGCTTGAAGGCTAAGGGCGGTATGGGCAAGAGCCAGGCCGAGGAGGTTAAGGCTATCGAGTGTGGTTACTGGCACTTGTGGCGTTACAATCCAACATTGGCTGAGGAAGGCAAGAACCCATTCACATTGGATTCTAAGGAGCCTAACTGGGATAAGTTCCAGGAGTTCCTTGACGGTGAGGTAAGATACCTCTCACTGAAGAAGGCATTCCCAACTGAGGCTCAGGAACTTTATGATGAAGCTAAGCGTTGCGCTCAGCGCCGCTACAAGTCTTATGTCAGAAAGGCTGCAGAAGACTGGAGTCTTTAATCTGATATAGATATATAAAAAAACGCACTTCTGAACAGAAGTGCGTTTTTTTGTGTCCTTTGGTGTTGTGGCCCATCTGATTTTGCGACCGTGATATTTTGTTCGTGCTATTATATTTGCTCAAATAATTATATTTTTTAGTAATTTAGAGGAATGAAGTCTTAAAAACAGATTAAGTGAATACAAAAGATTTGATACTGACCATACGCGGAAGAATGAATTTGCAATCGGCCGAAGCTGAAACTTTGTTTGATGCTACGCTCGATGTGCTCAAGAAAGAACTTCTTGACGGCAATATCCTCACGTTCCAGAACTTTGGCCAGTTCGAGACCAAAAAAAAGAACGAACGCATATCAGTGAATCCTTTGACCCAGGAACGAATGCTCGTTCCACCAAAATTGTCGATAAGTTTCAAACCTAGCAACATACTTAAGGAAAGATTTAATAAGGAAGACTAAAAAATGAACAAAAAAATAAACTTGGCAGACATAGTCGATTCCCTGGCAGAGAAAACTGGCAGGGACAGAAGTCTGTGTGATGCTTTCGTAAGGAATTTTCTTGTCTCAATTGCCGATTCCTTAGAAATAGACGGTCTTGCAAAACTGAAAGGCTTTGGAACTTTTAAACTGATTCAGGTTGAGGAACGCAAAAGCGTAAATGTGCAGACGGGTGAGGAAGTGATAATTCCTTCACACAAGAAAATAACATTCACTCTGGACAAAACTTTCAAGGAGGAGGTCAATGCTCCTTTTTCTCATTTGCAAACCTATATAGTGAAGCCAGATGCACCTCTTGACCCAGAGGAGCCTGAAGAAGATGATTCTGATTTGAATGAAGCGGTAACTGAAGTTGTGACAAATGGGGAAAAGTCTGTTTCGGAGCAACAACCAAACGTGAATCATGATGAGTGGTTTGACAATTGGGAAGTCGAGTATGATGATCAGACAGAAGATCAGCAAGTTGGATCTCTGACTGATACCACCTCTGCCGTTTTGGATGTCTTTAAATCAGACTCGATGCCGGTGACAGATGAAAAAGACAGCAAGGAATACATCCTGAAAAATGAATGCGTGACAGAAGAACCTGTAAATGCTGGTGACAATGTTGCAGAAAACATTTCAGAACCTTTGGCGACAGAACCGGAGATAAATGAAGCTCCAGAAAAAGAGGAAGTGAATATTCAGGTGACGTTTAATGAAAACGTAGATGCTACAGATTCTGATTTGCTTGAATCGAACTCTCAGTCGGCAAATGAATTGAATAATGAAGTTCCTGCTGAAGACGATTCGCAGAATGATCTTCAAGATGCAAGTCCCGTAGACGACAATGATCAATTAACAGAGGCTAAAGAATACGAGCCGGTCGGTGGAGATACTGAAAAAACTGAATTGGAGGCGGATTCGAGCATTGGTTCTTCGGCCGAGACTGGTGAAAATGCAGATGTTGATACACAAGAGCCTCCTGTATCGAGTGTCAGCGCGAAACCAGAGGCAGTGAAAGTAATATTAGAAGATTTTCCATCAATGGAGCCAGCTGTATCGAGTGTCAGCGCGAAACCAGAGGCAGTAGCGAACCCAGAAAAGAAAAAACTGGGAGTCGGCGTGTTTATATCTGTAGTGGTTCTTGTTGGTTTGATTCTGTGCGGCTTGATATTCAGTCCGGAGTTTTTCAGCTTTTTCAAGATGGGAGAGTCTGAAATATATACAGTGCCCATAGACAGCTCAACATCTATAGTTCAGGAACTGTCGGCTTATGATAATGACACAACCACAGCTCAGGAGACTGTGACCGAGGAATCAGAACAGGCTGAAGTTGCGGAGCCGTCTTCAGAACAGGGTGAAATATATGCAGAAGTTAGTAATAATTTTGATGCGTCCTTCGTTCACTATATGAAAGTCAATCATCCGAATGTCAAACTGAATGTGTATGGTGAGCCGACGGATGTCACAATTGTTAAAGGATTATATCTGACCCAGGTTTCAGAACAGAATTACGGTGACAAGAAATTCTGGATTTATCTTTATCTGTATAACACAGACAGAATAAAAAATCCTAACAATGTTCTTGCAAACACAGTTGTCAGGGTGCCAAAGTTGGATAAGACGCTGGTAGACAGCAACAGTCAGGAGTCGCTTGATTTGGCAACCGAAATTAGAAATGAATTTGTAAAATAATATAACAACTTATAGAACATGGAAGTTGATATAAAAGAGTTAAACGAAAGAATTCAACAGCAGAGTGCTTTTGTTGATACACTACAAGAGGGCATGGCACAGGTTATCGTGGGCCAGAAACATTTGGTTGAATCTCTATTGATAGGTTTGCTGGCCGATGGTCACGTCTTGCTGGAAGGTGTGCCTGGACTAGCAAAGACAATGGCAATAAAGACGTTGGGACAGCTGATATCTGCCGATTACAGCAGAATACAGTTCACTCCAGATCTGTTGCCAGCCGATGTTATAGGAACAATGATTTACAGTCAGAAGACTGAGGAATTTTCTATCAAGAAAGGACCTATTTTCGCAAATCTTGTACTTGCCGACGAGATTAACCGTGCTCCTGCAAAAGTGCAGTCGGCGCTGCTTGAGGCAATGCAGGAAAGACAGGTTACCATAGGCGAGGAGACTTTCAAATTGCCAAAGCCTTTCCTTGTTCTTGCGACTCAAAATCCGGTCGAGCAAGAAGGTACTTATCCGCTGCCTGAAGCCCAGGTTGACCGTTTCATGCTGAAGGTGGTAATCTCCTATCCAGAGAAAGATGAGGAGAAAAAGATTATCAGAGGCAACATCAGCAAGGTTAAGCCTGTTGTTAATCCAATACTCAAACCAGAGGATATCCTTAAGGCAAGAGATGTTGTCGAGGATGTTTATATGGACGACAAAATCGAAAAATATATCGTTGATATTGTCTTCGCAACCAGATTCCCTGAGGAATATAAGTTGGAACACTTGAAGGAGATGATTGCGTGTGGCGGTTCGCCTCGTGCTTCCATAAATCTTGCGCTTGCCTCGCGTGCGTATGCATTCATAAAGAGACGTGGATATGTTATACCAGAAGATGTCAGAGCTGTTGCAATGGATGTTCTCAGACACAGAGTAGCGCTGACTTATGAGGCAGAGGCAAATAATTTGACTTCAGAAGAGGTTGTCGCTGAAATCCTCAATGCGGTCGAGGTTCCATGATTATTATAAAATAATAACGAATTGAAAACAACAAGTGAACTGCTCAAGCAGGTACGCAAGATAGAAATCAAGGCTCGCGGACTTTCTTCTGAGATATTTGCTGGAGAGTATAGAACTGCATTCAAGGGCAGGGGTATGACCTTTGCCGAGGTTCGTGATTATCAGATCGGCGACGACATAAGAAACATTGACTGGAATGTGACTGCCAGATTCAACAGGCCTTTTGTTAAAGTCTTTGAGGAGGAAAGAGAACTTACGGTGATGCTGATTGTGGATGTGTCGGCAAGTGGTGATTTTGGCACCGTCAGTTTGTCGAAACGTGAGGTTATGGCCGAAATCGCCTCTACTATCGCTTTCTCTGCAATACAAAATAATGATAAGATTGGAATGATATTTTTTTCGGACCACATCGAGAAATTCATTTCACCGCAAAAGGGCAGGAAACATATTCTCTATCTGATTCACGAGCTGTTGAGTTTTGAACCAAGCAGCCATAAAACCGATATCAGCAATGCATTGAGATACTTCACAAATGCAATTAAAAGACATTGCAGCGCATTCCTGATATCAGACTTTATCGGACATGATTTCACCGACGATTTGATTATCGCCAACCGAAAGCATGATTTGTCCACTATCAGAATCTATGATCCGCGCGAGAGAGAGTTGGTGGATGTGGGCATGCTGTGCGTCAAGGACCCAGAGTCTGGCGAAACGGAGTGGATTGACACTTCAAGCTCTGATGTCAGACAGTCATATAACGCATACTGGAAACAAAAAGAGTCTGAAATCAAGCAGGCTTTTGTGAAATCTGGTGTTGATTACACAAATGTTGCAACAAACGAAGACTACGTAAAGTCTCTCGTAAAACTTTTTCACGAACGAGCTTTGAGACATTAAAAAATATTATATGAAACGCTGTGTTTTTATCTTGACATTGTTCATTGCAAGTGTTTCTTCTGTCGTCGGACAGGTAAGTGTTAGCGCCAGTTTGGATTCTGCTGTCATTAAAATGGGACAGCAGACCAATCTGTCGTTCACTGTGTCGCAGTCCAGAACAAGCATTGTGCGTATGCCTGTATTCAGCGACGAAATTACAAAGGACGTCTTTATTGTGGATGTTTCTGCCGACACTACTGCCAATGCCGACAATATAACGGTTACGCAGAATTTTGTGCTGACTGCATTCCAGCCTGGAACTTATACAATACCTCCGTTTGTGTGCAAGGACGAGAATGACAAGGAGTATTCAACACAGCAGTTGAGTCTTGAGGTTAGAGACGTAAACGTGGAATTTGAGGAGGGACATATACCAGAAGACATAAAAAACATTTATGATCCTCCGTTTCCTGCTTACGTTTGGGTAATCATTTGTGCTGCTTTATTCTTGATGCTGGCGGCTTCTGTATTTGCATACATTTATTGGAAAAAGCATAGAGAAGATCCAGAGCCTTATGTCATGGACAATGCTATTGCCAATTCGTCGCAACCTGAGCTGACAGCGCTCGAGATGATCGAACAACTGCGAGACTCTAAGATTTGGCAGAACAAGGGCCAGGAGAAGCTGTTCTTCACCAAACTGACAGATATTTTGAGACAGTACTTGATGCGAAGATTCAAAATCAATGCAATGGAGATGACTTCGTCTGAATTGGTTGATGCCCTCAGAAAGGTTGATGTGTCATATATAGTCAGAGACAAACTCAAACAGGTTTGTTTCACTGGCGATATGACAAAGTTTGCAAAGCATGAGCCTGGAGACAGCGAGTGCATTGAGTGTATTTCTTTGTCAGAGGAAATTATAAAACTGACAGCTCCAGCCGAGGAAAACAATGCTGAGGAAAAAAAGGTTTCTGAATAAAAACGTAAAACTTTGTAATTATGATATTTGCCAATCCTGGATATCTTTTTTTGCTGTTCCTTTTGGTACCAATAATTATATGGCACTTCTGGAAACGTAATTCTTTGACGGCAAAAATGCAAATGTCGACGATTGAGCCGTTCAAGGGAATGAAGAGGTCGTATAAGTATTATCTTCTTCATGTGCCTTTCTGCCTCGAAATGTTGGCTTTGGCGATGATAATTGTTGTGCTCGCGCGTCCGCAGGCTTCGAACGAATGGGACAACAAAACGGTTGAAGGAATAGACATCATGATGTCCTTGGATATATCAACTAGTATGCTGGCTCAGGATTTGAAACCAAACAGAATTACAGCCTCAAAAAATGTGGCTGTGGATTTTGTGAAGGAACGAAAAAATGATAACATCGGTCTTGTTGTCTTCTCGGGCGCGGCATGCACTGTCTGTCCTTTGACAACAGACAAGAATTGTCTGGAAAATCTGATTGCAAATGTTGATACTGGCATGGTTCAGGCTAACGGAACGGCCATTGGTATAGGCATTGCAACAGCTGTGAACCGACTCAAGGAGAGCAAGGCAAAATCAAAGGTTATAATATTGCTTACTGATGGTAGCGACACTGGTGCAAGTATAGACCCAAATACAGGTGCCGACTTGGCTAAGTCTTTCGGTATTAGGGTATATACGATTGGTGTAGGAACGAATGGTATGGCTCCGACTCCGGTTTGGGATCGAGCAACCAACAGAGAAAAAATGGTTATGGCTCCGGTTGAGATTGATGAGGAAACTTTGAAGTCGATTGCGGCAAAGACTGATGGCAAGTATTTCAGAGCCACTAGCAACGAGGAACTCAGGAACATTTATTCCAACATAGACAAGTTGGAGAAAAGCAAAATCAGTGTTTCCAATTTTTCTAATCGTAAGGAGTTGTATATGCCTTTCGCTGTTGTTGGAACAATCTCATTGTTTATCGGATTGTTTCTGTCGATAGTCGTGATAAGGCGTAATCCGTAATAATTTTATTGTCATGTTTAAATTTGCTAATCCAGGCTGTTTATATTTATTCGCTCTTTTTCTTCTGCTTGTTGGTGTGTATGTGTATATGGAGATCAGAAGGAAAAGACAGCTCGCTAAATTCGGAAACAGCGAGGCCGTTAAATTATTGATGCCAAGCAGGTCTCTCGTCAGACAAAGATTGAAATATGTCATGGTCTTTGTTTCGCTGGCTTCTTTGATTCTTGTGGTTTCAAGACTGCAATACTCAGGAAGTGTTATGAATGCGAATTCAAAGAGAAATGTTGAGGTGGTGGCCGTTGTCGACGTCTCAAACTCAATGTTGTGTAGCGATGTGGCTCCATCAAGGCTTGATAGGGCAAAGGCTCTTTTGGTTAATCTTCTTGAAAAATCTGATAACTCAAAATTCGGATTAGTTGAGTTTGCCGGACTGGCTGTGACCAAAATGCCTTTGACTGGTGATTACTCGTCGGCAAAGATGTTTGTCAACTCAATGTCGACGGCCGATGTGTCGACACAGGGCACTGCAATAGGAATGGCGCTTGTTCAGGCGTCAAGGTCGTTCTCGAAAGACGAAAATGTTGGCCATTCAATCATCTTGATAACTGATGCAGAGAATCATGAAGACGATGCTGTTGCAACAGCAAAGGATCTGGCAAAAAAAGGAATAAAGATTACAGTCGTTGGTATAGGTTCGCCACAGGGTGCTCTATTGCAAATTGCAGATACCGTTCTGAAAGACCAAAATGGTGCACCTGTAATAACTAAACTTGATGAAAACACCGCCGGCGAAATAGCTAAAGCCACAAATTCGTCTTACATAAGATATTCAAACACAGAAGATTGTGTCAAGGAAATAAATTCAGATTTGGAGGGTAATTCCTATTCAAAAGATTCAAACGGAACAAATCAAATATTTACGGACCAGTTCCAAACATTTGCTCTTGTTGCTTTTTTGTTTTTGTTCGTTCATAATTTGTTGATGGAAAGAAAAAATAATTTTCTTGAAAATCTTAATCTGAAAGATAAGATCAATGGTTTTCGTAAAAATGAAAAATATGAGAAATAAAATAAGATTGTCTTTTCTTATATTGTGCTTGTCTTCCTGTATAGGTCAGACTTATGCTCAGGTGGAAAATCATGATTTAAGAGAGGGCAACAAAAATTACAGGCAGAAGAATTATGACGATGCAGAGAAGCAATACCGTTCTGCATTGACAAAAAATGCAAATTCTTTTTACAGCAACTACAATTTGGGTAACTCGCTCTACAGGAAGAATGACTGGCAAACAGCCAGAAACTACTTTCAGAAGGCGACGAAACTGGCTACAAGTAAGAAAGAAAAGGCTGATGCTTTTCATAATTTGGGTTGCACATATTTGCAGGAGCAGAAATATAAGGAGAGTGTTGATGCCTTGAGGCAAAGCTTGATGCAAAATCCTGATTCAGAGGAGACAAGAAACCAGTTGGCTTATGCACAAAGAATGCTGAAAAAACAGCAAAATGAGCAACAGCAGAAGCCTAATGCCGGCGACCAGGTGAAAAAGGATGATGAAATGTCGAAAGAGAATGCACAGCAGTTGCTGAAGAGTATTGATGAGGATGATATGCAGATGAAACCATCTGATAATCAAAAACAATTGTTGAAAAATTGGTGATTGCGTGTCAGTAAAGGTGACTAGGTTTTATGTATAGAAAATTTTTAACTTTCATATGTTTTTGGTTCTGCTTTTTGACCGCTTTCTCAAAAGCAGGGATAGTGGCCAAAGCTCCAAAGGAAGTTGGACTTGAAGACAAGTTCAAGATTATATACTCTGTTTCTGATTTAGAGGCTGATAAACTTACCGCTCCGCAATTTGGTCCTAACTTTAAGGTTGTTGCCGGCCCAATGAGGTCAACGTCGTCGAGTGTGCAGATTATAAACGGTGATGTGTCAAAATCAACCACAACTTCTATTTCATATATACTGCAACCTTTGAAAAAAGGTAAGTTCGACTTGCCTAAAACAACTTTGGAGGCTGACGGGGTGTCATATATGAGCAACGATTTATCCATTATTGTTGTTGAAGGCTCGGTTGCTAATAGTCAGGCTCAGCAGAATGATCCTTTTGCAAATTTCCCATTTGGTGGTTTCCCTTTTGGGGGCATGAGTCCGTTTAGCCCGTTTGGCGGTGGACAGAGTGTGCCAAGTCGTCAAAATGTTCAGAGGGAGAATGAATACAAACCAGAGCATGCATTCCTTAAAATGGAGGTCTCAAAATCAAATGTTTATGATAATGAAGTTTTTGTTGCTACTCTTAATCTGTATACAAGATACGGATTTCAGGGCAGATTGACCCAGACTCCAGAAATGTCTGGTTGCCTTTCTGAGTATGTGCAGGTTGATCCTGAAAAAGACTCATATGAGACCACAATAAAGGATGTGAAATACAATGTCAGTCCGCTGGCTAAGTTTGTCGTTACCCCAACAAAAACCGGCAAACTGAAAATAGGCGAGTGCAAATTTGAATCAGAGCTGATTGTCAATTCTTTTGGACAAAGAGTTGAAAGAACTTTTGTGTCTAATCCGGTCAGCATAAATGTGAAAGAGTTGCCAAATAAGCCAGAAAACTTTAGTCATGCTGTTGGAAAATTCAATGTCTCATCTGAGCTTATACCAGCATCAGATTTCAAGACAAACGAGGCTGTGACGTTGAGACTGAAAATATCTGGTTCCGGAAACTTGAAGTTGATATCTTCTCCTGAAATCAAATTCCCGTCTGATTTCGAAGTCTTTACACCAAAGCCTACAAATGATATAAAATATACAGCAAAAGGCGAGAGCGGCGAACGTATCATTGATTATGTTTTTGTTCCGAGAACAAGCGGGTCTTATACTATACCTGCGGCCGAGTTCGTTTATTTTGATTTAAATGAAAAGAAATACAAGACTTTAAAGACTAGTAATTTCAATATAGAGGTTAAGAAAGGTAGTTCGGTTTCTAATTCTGCCGAGGTGAACAAAAAAGAGGTGGAGGTAAACAAGGATATAAACTACATAAAAACAAGTAAGGCGAATTTGTTCGACAACAGCAACTATTTTGTTTCGACGTATAAATATATACTTTCTTTGGTGATTCCTGTAATATTGTTTATTGCTGCCATATTTGGCGTTAGATTTTATTACAAGAGGAACTCAAATGTATTGTTCGTTAAGCATAGAAAGGCAAACAAAAATGCGCTGAAAAGACTGAAGCTTGCAAAAAAATATATGGACGAGGGACAGACAAATTCGTTCTATGAGGAAGTTATGCATGCTCTTTGGGGATATGTGAGCGATAAACTGTCGATTCCGCAGTCTGAACTGAATAAGGAAAACATTAGGGAGCGGCTATTGTCGAATAATGCTGATGAGGGGGTTATATCTTCTTTCATCAATGTGTTGAATGATAGCGAATATGCACGCTTTGCTCCAAATGATGAGTCCCTGAAAATGGATTCAATCTATGAGAGGGCTGTCGACATTATTTCAGAAATGGAAGATTGTATCGGAAAAAAATAAATTATAGCAAGATGTTGAAACGCATTATATTTTTTATTTCCTTTTTGATTTCCTGTGTTGCTGCTTTTGCCGTCCAAAATCAGTATGACCAATTGATGGCGCAGGCAAACAAGTTATATGTTGATGGCAATTATGCAGAAGCCAAAGATGTGTATTTGAACATAGCAACCGAAAAACAGGGATTGGAGTTGTTCTACAATTTGGGTAACTGCTGTTACCGTCTTGATGATATCGGACATGCGATATTGTATTATGAAAAGGCACATAAGATAGATCCAACAGATGAGGATTTGAATCATAACCTGTCTGTTGCAAGAGAAAAAACAGTTGACAAATTTGCCAATGTGAGCGACGGTATCGTTTCTGCTTGGACCAAATCGTTTGTTTCTGCTCTGCACAGCAACACGTGGGCATATCTTTCAATTTTATTCTTTGTTATCTCTCTTGTTTGTTTGTTTGTTGTATTTGTGGATACTGAGTATTTGAAGAAAAGCATATTGCTGGGGGTGTCAGTTTTAACAATGCTGCTTTTTGTGATTTGTTTGATGTCTTCAGTCTCGGCAAAGAATTTGTATAATTCAACAGACGTGGCAATAATAACAGCACAGGTCTGCAATGCAAAAAGCTCTCCCGAAAGTACTTCAAACGAAGTGTTTGTGCTGCATGAGGGAACTAAAATTGAAGTTACTGACAAGATAGGTGATTTTTATGAAATAAGAATACAGAACGGCAACAAGGGTTGGGTCCCTGTTTCGGATATTGAGTTTATATGAATATTTACTGTGTCATTAAAAGACTGCTTGCTGCGGTCTTAGTTATGGCCTTTTTATTCCTGTGTTTTCTTCTTTATATGACTGTCGTGGATTATAAGCCAGAAAAAGAAGTTTGCCTTTTTGTGAACAGTGAAAATGAGCAGGATACGGTTGATGTGAACGAACAAATAAAGTGCATCACGTGGAATATTGGCTATGCAGGTTTGTGTGATTCGATGGATTTTTTCTATGATGGCGGACATATGGTCAGACCAACTTATCAGAATTCGTTGCAATGTGTTGAATCTATGTCTGATTTCCTCCAATCAAAATCCGAATGTTACATATTTGTTCAAGAAATTGATAAAGATTCAAAAAGGAGCTTCGGAATAAACCAATATGATACGTTCTCAAAAAAGATAAACCCAAAATTTTCGGCATTTGCAAAGAATTATAGTGTTAGTTATGTTCCTGTTCCAGTCTTTGAGCCTATGGGCAAAGTTGAAAGCGGAATCTCTGTTTTTGCACCTAAAAAACCGATTGATTCATACAGATACTCTTATCCGGTTAATTTCAGTTGGCCTTTGAAGGTCTTTATGCTCGACAGGTGTTTCTTGTCATCCCGTTTTGTTCTGAATAACGGCAAGGAATTGTTTTTGATAAATACTCATAATTCAGCCTTTGATGATGACGGATATTTGAGAAAGGCAGAGCTTAACATGCTGACTAAATTTATGAAAAGTGAGTATGAGAAGGGAAATTATGTTATAGTTGGTGGCGATTTTAATCAATGTCCGAGCCGTTTCAGTCCGGAGCTTATAAAAAATTTCGACTACGACGAATTCTACACAGTGCCAGACTCGTTGCTGACAGACTGGAATTATGTGTTTGATTCAACAGTTGCTTCCAACAGACGAGTTGATATACCGCTCGACACTTTACGTTCTAGATTCACTGTGATTGATTTTTTCATAACCTCGCCCAATGTGGTGGTTGATTCAGTTAAGTGTATTGACCTGAAATTCAAAAATTCTGATCATAATCCGGTGGAGGCAGTGTTCTCACTGAAACATTAAAGATTCCTCTTAATTTAGATTTAGATGGATTTATATGTGTTGCAGCTTGCTGTATTGATGAAATAGCAACGTATGCTTAAGTGAGTCTTGACAGCAAATAAATTTATGCCAATAAAAAAAAGGACCCAAAATGTATTGGGTCCTTTTTATATTGTACAGAAATTATTGATTTACTGCTATTGCTTTAAAAACTTCAGACTTGTCACTAGTGTGCGATGTCTATATCTTCTCGCAGAAAATAAATGTATTGTTCTCGTTTATGCATGTGGCAAAAACATAGGTGCTCCCACCGTCTTTGATTTTATATTTTTTTCTGATTGATGCTACATCTAGAGGATAATTTCTAACAGTGATATTTGCTTTACCTATGTCTGAAAATTCTGTTTTCAGCTCTTTTTGGCTTGGCTTGAATGTTTTGTTGATAACAAAACTTCTGCCAGGAAAATCACTGATAAGAGTGTCGCTTGTGTAAAGTTGCGTGTTTAAAGCGAGCTTTTCGATGCCAAATCTTTCAGATATAAGGCTGAATGCTCCTGATTTCATTACAGACGAGTTCGGCTCATAAAGATATTTTTTTAGAGCATTTGCGTAGGTTGCATCTGATTTGTTTTTTTCTGAATCAGTAAAGCTAAAACAATTCTTTTTGCCCTTCGCTATATCTGTGCAAAAGTATTTAGTGTCAGGATTGTGTGTTTTGTTTGACTTCAGCAGCAGCTCCTTGCATTCGCTGTTGACAGAAACAATATGTATTTCGTCAATGAATTTCAGTTTGCTCAAAGCGTTTGTTATGTCTAGCATCGGAGAAAATTTAATCAGAAATTGCTCTGCCTTGTTATATAACAAATCCTGTTGCTCAACGATGTTTGGTGTGCAATCTTCAATTAGAAATACCTTATTGCCTGCCTCGTCTCTTCTTGCTGGGTCAGCGTATATCAAACTGTATTTATGTTCAGTTCTCTCATTAGACAAAAAATTAACAGAGTCACCGTTGATTATCTTATAATTATTGTGCAGTAAAAAAGAAAAGTTGTGTTTGGCAATTAAACACAACTCTTCATTTCTTTCAATGTATGCAGAGCGCTGAAACTTTTCAGAAAGGTGTATAAAGTCAATACCAAAACCACCAGTCAGGTCTATCATATCTTCGCCGGCATCAATTATCTCCTGTTTATAGTTGGCAGTCTCCTCAGAAGAGGACTGTTCCACAGAAAGATGCTTCGGGTAAAGCAAATTGCTGTTTGACGCAAGTGTTGAATGCTTCTTCTTTAGCGATTGATATCCTGAAATTTGGTTTAAAATGAATTCTCTTGTCTCAACGTCATATTTGTTCAGACGTAGGGCTAATTCTTTTATATCGTCGTTTCTGTGTTCAGCTATAAAATTCTTTATATCTGTTGATACTTCAATCATCAGCTGAAAATAACTGTCTTGTTCTCGTATACAAGAACTTTTCTGTCAATGTGTTTTTCGATAGCTCTTGAAAGAACTATTTTTTCAATGTCTCTTCCTTTTGCTGTCAGACTTTCAACAGTATCCTTATGTGTCACTCTGACTATGTCTTGCTCTATGATAGGTCCGGCATCAAGTTCTGTTGTTACATAATGACTTGTTGCACCTATAAGTTTAACTCCTCTTTCATATGCCTTGTGGTATGGCTTAGCTCCGACAAATGCAGGCAGAAAAGAGTGGTGGATATTTATGATGTTGTTAGGATATGCCTTAATCATCTCTGGTGAGATTATTTGCATGTATCTGGCGAGCACAATAAAATCAACCTTTTCCTGTCTAAGCAAATCCATTTCAACTTTTTCCATTTCCTCTCTGTTGTCTTTGTTAAGAGGTATAACATGATATGGAATGTTGAATTTTTCGCCGACCCACTGAAGATCGTCGTGATTGCTTATAATGAAAGGAATCTCAACATTAAGCTCGCCGGCAGCATATCTTGCAAGAATATCAAAAAGACAATGAGACATCTTTGACACGAAAATTGCCATTCTAGGCAAAATATCAGAGAAATACAGTGTGAACGACATCTGATATTTAGCAGCAAACAATGTCTGGAAGTATTCCTGTATTTTTTCTCTTGGTATCAAGAATTGGTTAAGATCCCATTCCACACGCATAAAAAAAACATTATGCTCGTAGTCAACATACTGGTCCAAATATAATATGTTTCCTTTGTTGACGTTGATAAAGTCAGTGACGGCTGCTAATATTCCTTGTGTGTCAGGACAATGCAGAAGAAGTATAGCTTTTTGTTTTTGAGAATCCATAATTGTTTGTTATATCCTAGTGAATAGATTTGATTAAAAGTTTTTTTATCGCAAGCACAATTTTTCTGACAAAAGTAAAATTTGTTGCTATTGTTATGTAGAATGATTCCTTGACATTTACAAACTGATTCCAGCCATACACGCTTCTGTAATTGATTTCAGAATCAATAGGAACAGAAACTGTGCAATTGCTGAGGGTTACCTTGTCAAATGGACTTATGCCGCAGTGTGGCGGTTTTGATGCGTATATGGATATTTGCTTCAATGAACAACATTCAGAAAAAGCAAAATCCCCAATGACATTTATGTTGCTTGGAATGTCTATATATCTTAGCTCTTCGCATCCGCAAAATGCCTTCTCGTTGATTTTTTTAATAGAGCTAGGCAAGTATATGGTGTGCATATTTAAGCACCCTGCAAATGCTCCCTGTTTTATTTCTGTGACTGAGGAAGGAAATATGAACGGAGACTTTTTTGATTTTGGACAAAGAACTAAAATATCCTTGTTTTTTGAATATAAAACACCATCAACACTAGAGTAGTGCTCGCTATTCTCGTCAACTTCAAAATATTCCAGCTTGTTGCAGTTCTCAAATGCATTTGGAATTATGTTGTCAATCGTTTTGGGCAATATGACTTTTTTAAGGTCGACACACGATACAAATGTCCTTTCTCCCAAATCCGTACAACCATCGTTGACCTTGATTTTTTCCAGTCCTTTACACCCATCAAATGCATAATTACCAATGTGGATTACCTCTGAGGGTGTGGCATAGGTATCCGGAATAGGGTGGTTAGGTATATACTTTATCAGTGTCCTGTCTACTCGGTCATACAAAATATCGTTGTTGTAGGAGTATCTTGTGTTCCCGTCTTCAACATTCATTTCTGTCAATTTATGGCACGAGTGGAAAGAACCTATACCAATGTAAGAAACTGAGTTTGGAATGTTGATTTCCTTTAAATCGTCGCAATTGGCAAATGCTTTGTCGCCGACAGTTTCTAAACCATCGGGCAGCAGAATCTTTTTCAGTCTTTTGCACGAATCAAAGGAATGGTTGCCTATATGTTTTATACATATAGGTAACTTGATTGATTTAAGGTGCGTGCAAAGCTCAAATGCATTGTGATCAATACCCAAAAGCCCACTGCATTTGCTTAAATCAATTTTTTCTAATTGTGTGTTTTTTCTTATGAATTTTCCCAGATAGGTGACATCATCATCATTTATGTTACCTTCTAAGCTTAGCGTGATATTGCACTGCAGGTTCAATGATGTCAACTTATTCTCCAGCTCCCCGCCTTTATCGCAGCGGAGAATAAAATTCGCATTCTGTTGATCATCTATTGAGATATCCATTTTTTTTCTATATTTTTTGACTTGTGAAATTAGCAAAAAAAACTAACATAAGGAAATATGTGGCTAACAAAATAAAGAAGGCCTTTATCAGCACTGATAAAAGCCTTCTTTTATATGATTTTATAATCTGTTTATTTTGCGTTGTCGATAGCTTTGCAGATGTTAGCAAAAATATCGTCGATGCTGCCAACACCCTTGATGTCGACTGCAGTTCCTTCTTTCTTGTAGAAAGAGATTACGGGCATTGTCTGCTCCTTATATGTGTTCAAACGCTTTTGGATTGTCTCAAGATTATCATCCGAGCGACCAGATGTTTTGCCTCTTTCCAAAAGTCTTCTGACTAGTTCGTCGTCATCAACCTGTATGCTCAACATTACAGAGACATCAGTTCCTCTCTTGTTCAACAAAGTCTTAAGTGCTTCTGCCTGAGCATAAGTTCTAGGGAAACCATCAAAAATGACACCCTCGGCACCTTTGACAGCGTCCAACTCCTTGTCGATCATATTGATGATAAGTTCATCAGTGACAAGCTTACCCTCATCGATGAATTTTTTAGCGATTTTTCCAAGCTCAGTTCCATCTGCCATCTGCTTTCTAAGAATGTCACCTGTTGAAAAATGTTTGTAACCATATTTTTCAATGATTTTGTCGCTTTGTGTGCCTTTTCCTGCACCTGGAGCACCGAATATAACAATGTTCTTCATCTTGTATGTATATAATAAATGATTATTTTTCTTTTATGTAAATTGACTTTAGGTTTCTTCCTACTCCGTCATAATCAAGTCCCATGCCTAGAACAAACTTGTTGTCAATCTCTCTTCCTATATAATCAATTTTGACATCAACTTTTCTCGCTTGAGGTTTTGACAGCATTGAAACGATTAAGACTGATTTTGGACATTTCTTTTCAAGCTCTTTGCGGAAGATATCCATGGTCAAACCAGAATCAACGATGTCTTCAAGAACGACAATGTTCCTATCCTTAACAATATCTGATATGGGAGATGTCATTACTTCTCCGGTTGAAGACGTTCCTTGGTATGACGAATACTTCAGAAAATAAGTTTCTGCCGGAAAATTTAATTTTCTGAGAAAGTCGGACGCGAAGATAAAGGCTCCGTTGAGCATAACAATGAATAGCGGATTTTTGTCTTTTGTGGCTTCCTGAACTTCAGTTGCTAACTTTCCTATAATAGAATCCATTTCCTTCTCAGAAATGTATTCAACAAATGACAAACCGTTGACTATCATGTTTCTATTATTAGTATTCTTTTTTGTCTGTTTTGTTTTTCCAGTCTTCAAATGCGACTAGAGCTTCCTTGCGCATAAACTGGAGTCTAGGCATTTTCCTTTTGTTTGCTGGCAGGGCAAACTCGGAGTAAATGAATGCGTCACCAAAACCAATGCTGTCTGCATCGTTTTTGTCGTTGGCGTAGTAGTAATTTTTTATATGTGCCCAATACATGGAAGCAAGACACATAGGGCAAGGCTCACACGAAGCATATAGCTCACAACCAGTAAGGTCATAAGTGTTTAACTCTTTGCAGGCCAGCCTGATTGCACAGACTTCGGCGTGAGCAGTCGGGTCATTGTCTAATGTGACTCTGTTGGACGCTTCGGCAATAATCTTTCCGTCCTTGACAATCACTGCGCCGAAAGGACCTCCACCATTTTTCACGCTCTTGATAGACAAGTCTATTGCCCTTTGCATATATGCTTTTTGTTCCTCAGTAAAATTCATAAGCAAATCAATTTTTTTCAACAATAGGGGTGTCGTCTCTATATTTACCCATTTTCAGATTGTCCATGATTTTTTTCATCGAATCCAATGTGTATTTCACGTCTTCAAGACTGTGGTCGGCTGTTGGTATAAACCTTATCATCACTTTACCATTCTGCACAAACGGGAAAATGATAGGGACACAGAAAATGTTGTAGTTTTCCCTTAAATCCATCATCAGGTGCAATGCCTCTTGCATGTTGTGAATTGAGATAAGAACAGGTGTGATAGGAGATGCTGTCTCTCCTATATCGCAACCTATTTCTTTTAGTCCGTGCTGCAGAGCATTCACAACAGTCCAAAGTTTGTCTCTTAATTCCGGATGCTTTATGATGTATTTAAGACGATTCAGAACTCCATTTGCATAAACAAGAGGCATGGCTTCAGAAAAAGTTTGAGTCCTCATGTTATATCTCAGAAAACTTATGACGTCTTCTTCACCTGCCACAAAGCCACCTATAAGACCAAAAGTCTTTTCGAAGTTTCCGATTATTAGGTCAACCTGTTTGTTTACATGAAAGTGTTCAACAGCACCAGCTCCATTCTCTCCCAATACACCCAAACCATGAGGGTCGCACACAATCCACCTGAAATCGTATTTTTCTTTGAGTGCGGCAATTTTGTCCAAAGGCACAAGTTCACCTGTGAGTCCAAGAATACCTTCGGTTATAAGCAAAACACCTCCATTTTGTTTTGTTGCTGTTTCACACGCGTTCTTCAACTGAGACTCCAGATTCTCAATTTTGTTCTGAAGATACGTGAATCTTCTGTTATTCGGGTGCAGCCTTATTCCGTCATGTATGCTTGAATGAACGTCTGGGTCATATATAACGACATCGTTTCTTCCTATCAAACTGTCGATAATGGAAACAACGCCAGGATAGAATGAATTCAGCACAAATGAATCTTCCTTTCCTTCAAATTCAGCCAATTCATTTTCTAAAATCTCATGAATTTGGGAATTTCCGGTCATAAGTCTTGAACCCATTGGATTTGACAATCCTAATTCTTCAACAGTTTTCAAGTCCAAATCCTTAAGCTCCTTGACTGAGGCCAGACCTAAATAATTGTTAAGACTCCAGTTGAGAACAGAGTGTCCCCTGAAGTTCATGTGTGCACCTATCTCACCCTCTAGTTTAGGGTACATGAAGTAGCCATGACCTTGTTTGCTCCACTGACCGATTGCTCCCGGGTTGTTTTTTATTCTATCAAATATATCCATCTCTAAAAGTTTCAAATATAAAGTTCAATTAATCAGGAAGATCAAGGTCATCACTGTCCTGACCCTCATTTTCCTCTTGATTTTTTATTCCTGTTTCATCGCATAGCTTGAAACTTGCTGGAATATTGAACTTGTCATCTCTAGAATATATCTTGCTTAACTCTTTGTCATTATATACTTTATTCATATATATACCCCAAATCGGCAGAGCCGTTGAAGAACCTTGACCATTTCTGAGATTGTCAAAATGAATATCCCTATCTTCACCTCCAACCCATACTCCAGTGACCAGTTTTGGCACGAATCCCATAAACCATCCATCGGAATTGTTTTGTGTGGTACCTGTTTTTCCGGCAACAGGGGTCTTGTACTCAATAAAATATGGATATTTTCTAGTCCTTAATCTCATTCCAGTTCCTCCGTCAACAACACCACGCAGAAGGTCGATCATTTTGTAGGATGTTTCTTCTTTGATTATTTCATTCTTTCTTGGTGTGAACGAAGAAATCACGTTTCCGTTGTTGTCTTCGATTCTTGTTACGTATAACGGATTTGTCAATATACCTTTATTGGCAAAAGCTGTGTAGGCGGTTACCATCTCCTCTATTGAAATGTCGGCAGTGCCGAGGCATAGAGAATAGACTGGAGCAAGATCCGACTTGATTCCGAATGCTTTCAGCATGTTGACAAAGCTACCTGGCTCAAGTTGCTTGATGAGGTAGGCTGAAATCCAGTTGTTTGAAGTCTGAAGTCCTCTCTTTAGTGTTATCTCTTTTCCTATCTCAGCTTTTCCTTGTTCACCGTAAGGAACGTTTTTAGGAGCCCATATTGTGCCATCGTCCAAAACTTGCTTAATTTGAACGTTAGGAACTTTTGTGCATGGAGTCATTCCGGCTTCCATAGCCAATGCATACAAATATGGTTTTATTGTAGAACCAACCTGGCGTCGGCCTCTTGTTGCCATGTCATACTGAAAATGTTCAAAATCAGGACCTCCAACATAGGCAAGAACATGTCCGTTGAAAGGGTCAATTGACATCATACCAGAACGCAGAAATGATTTCAAGTATTTGATGGAGTCCAAAGGCGTCATGATGGTATCAACCTTGCTTGGTATTATTGTGTCTCCTGTTCCAAGTTTTACTATTTTCCATTTAAACACCTCCATTTCAGTAGGTGTGTTAAATGCAGTCTGAATCTCATCTGCAGAATATCCACTATGCTTCATTTTTCTGTATCTGTCTGATATTCTGATCGCATTTCTCAGCATAGTGTCAACTTGACCGACTCTTGTATTTTTAGAATAAGGAGCCTGCTTTCTGCCTTTCTTTTCCTTATTAAACAACGGCTGCAACTCTTTACCCAAATATTGTCTCATTGCATCTTCGGCGTACCTTTGCATCTTTGAATTGATTGTTGTGTATATCTTAATGCCGTCGGTGTATAGATTATAGTTGCTTCCGTCTGGTTTTGTGTTTTTGTTGCACCAACCGTAAAGAGGATCATTCTGCCATGCAAGCGAATCTATTTTATACAGAACCATGTCGTCATAGTCTGATTTCGATGGCTTTGACGCGTTCATGATTCTTCTAAGATACTCACGGAAATATGGGGCTAGTCCTTGCTTGTGGTCAACACTGGTGTAGTGTAATACCATGTCTGTGTTTTTGAGCGAATCAGCAGCTTCCTTTTTAACGTAGCCAGCTTTAACCATTTGGTCGATTACAACATCTCTTCTGCCTTTGCATCTGTCATAATTTTTTGTTTTGATTGGGTTGAAGTATGCTGGATTTTTCAGCATACCGACAAGCAGAGCTGATTCTGTGATTGATAGGTCTTTGGGCTGCTTTCCAAAATATATCGACGCAGCCGACTTTATACCAACAGCATTGTTCAGAAAGTCGAATTTGTTTAGATACATGGAGAGTATTTCCTCTTTTGTATATAATTTTTCCAATTTTGCTGCGATTACCCATTCTGTTGGTTTCTGCAGTGCTCTTCGCAGCAGGTTTGATGCTGTTTTTGTGTAAAGAATCTTAGCCAATTGCTGGGTTATTGTGCTACCACCTCCTGAATTTGTCTGTCCTAATAGCAAGGTCTTGACAGCGACTCTAGTCAGGGAACGCTCGTCAATGCCAGAGTGCTCAAAAAAACGAACGTCTTCGGTTGCAACAAGTGCATTTATTAAATTTTCAGATAGCTCTGAATATGGAACAAAAACTCTGTTCTCTTTGCTTTCAAAGAATCTTCCTAGCACAACGCCGTCGGAACTATATATCTCTGATGCAAATTTATTTTTTGGATTTTGGAGTTCTTCAACTGGTGGTAAATGGCCAATAGAACCTTTGTTTATCATGACAAAGATTGAAACTATGCCGGCAATTGCAGCTATGAATAGCAACCAAAAAATTGCAACTGCGTATTTCATTGGTTTTGACATATACTACTATCGTAATTTAACTATCTTGGCAAAAATAATGAATTTATAATACCTTTTGCTTCCATGATGTATTAAAAAAACTTATTGCTAATTTTTCTTTCTTTTCTTTGATATTGATATTTTGATGTGCTGCGTTTTGTCAATACATCATATTTAATATTTAAATTTGCAGAAAAAAATAATATGAGTACAGAAGAACAGTTTGATCAGGTGATTGCCGAATGTCGTGATATATATACAAAAAAACTTAAAGATTATGGAGCTGCTTGGAGAATTATGAGACCATGTTCCATAACAGACCAGCTGTTCATAAAGGCAAATAGAATCAGAAGTCTTGAGACAAAAGGCGTCAGTCTGGTTGGTGACGGGATAAAACCTGAATTGATTGCCATAGTTAATTATGGCATAATAGGCCAAATCCAGCTGGCACATGGTTATGCAGAAGGCGACGACATGCCTTACGAGACGGCCGTAGCAGAGTATGATAAGTATATGGGCATTACAAAAAAACTTATGCTAGACAAAAATCATGATTACGATGAAGCTTGGAGAAGTATGAGGACATCCTCATATACTGACTTGATTCTGATGAAAATTTATAGAACAAAACAAATTGAAACTAATGACGGAAAAACTCTAATTTCAGAGGGTGTGTCTGCCAATTATATGGATATGATAAACTATGCTGTTTTTGGATTGATAAAAATGACTTTTTGATAGATGATTAAGGATAGTATTGTTCTGAAAACAGGAACTGTTCTGATACGATTGTTACTGGGAGGGTATGTAATCTTATATTCTCTGCTTTTGATTATTAATCCAGTATGTGTATCAGATTACTATGAAATATTTTTAGAACATGTAGGCATTGATTTCCTTAAGCCATTGTCTTTCGTGCTGTCTGTTTTTATATCATCTGTAATTTTCACATTGGGAATCAGGTGTTTTTGTGGTGTTAGGTATAGGAACACTATGAGACTTTTATGTCTGATTTTCAGTGTGTCTTTGATGATTGATGTGTACTCTGCTATAGCTCCAATTCCAGAACATGATTTGTTGCTTGGCGAAATCTATCTGTTTGACAGCAAAACAAACATAATTATCAGTTTGCTGATCGTTTTGTCTAGCTTCTTTTTATTTTGGAATTCGGATATATGCAAATTCGTCTTTCTTAATAAGACTCAGTGGATAGTTGGAAAATATGTGTTTGTTTTTGGAGTTTTTGTGTCTGGCTATAGTTATGTGCATTTGTCGCAGTTCTCTTTTGGTCCCTATGACATCGGACGTGGTATAAACTTTGATTTTAATGACTCGATTTCATTCAAACATAAGTCAAATTTATATAATTTTGTGACAGAGGATTCTTTGTATACAAAAATACCGGTCTTCTCGAATTTTGAAAATTTAAGAAAAGCAGAAGATTCAATTGATAATGGTCTTTGTTTTTTGATGATTGCATCTGACTTGGGAAACTCAAGTACTTTTTCAAGAAGAGAAATAGAATGTATTTATGAGTATGCAAATGGAAAGGGTATTCCTTTTTTTTGTCTAACGTCGACAGATGTAAATTCTGTCGAGACGGAGGAATTTGTGATAGAGTCGGGCGGTATAGATTTCCCTTTTGTAAATTCAGATAAACGAATTCTAAATTTGATATCTAGGTCAAATCCAGGAATTGTTCTTTTGGAAAAAGGTGTTATCGTAGGGAAATGGGGTGAGTTCGATATTCCGAATTTGAAAAAACTTTGTGAAAAAAACAGTTTACAAAACGGGTTTGCAATGGAGAGCAAGTTTATGCGTTTCTTGTATACATTTACGTTGCCTCTGATATTGCTTTTCGTTGTTGATAAATTGTTGTGCTTGGTGATGAAATATTACAATAAAAAATAAATAACTTATTATTAATAATTAAAAAAATGGCTAGAAAGAAAATTGTAGCAGGAAACTGGAAAATGAATACCAGCCTGCAGGAGGGTGTTGCATTGGCAAACGACTTGAAGAAGGCTTTGGATGGCAAGAAGGTAAATTGCGATGTTGTTGTTTGCACTCCTTTCATCTCTGTTGCTGCTGTAGCAGAGGCTGTTAAGGGCTCAATCATTGGTGTTGGTGCAGAGGATTGCTCAGCTCAGGATAAGGGCGCTTTCACTGGTGAGGTTTCTGCAAGCATGGTTGCTTCAACTGGTGCAAAGTATGTTATTCTTGGCCACTCAGAGCGTCGTCAGTATCACGGCGAGGATAATGCTCTGCTTATCAAGAAGCTTCAGCAGGCTTTGGCTAATGGTTTGACTCCAATCTTCTGCGTTGGTGAAATTAAGGAAGAGCGCGAATCTAACACATTCAAGTCTGTAATCGAGGGACAGATGGCTGCTATGTATACACTTTCAGCAGAGGATTTCTCTAAGTGTATCATCGCATACGAGCCAGTTTGGGCAATCGGCACTGGTTTGACTGCAACTAGCGAGCAGGCTCAGGAGGTTCACGCATTTATCCGCAAGTCAATTGCTGACAATTACAACCAGACTGTTGCTGACAATACATCTATCCTTTATGGTGGCTCATGCAAGGGTAGCAATGCTCCTGAGTTGTTCGCACAGAAGGATATCGATGGTGGCTTGATTGGTGGCGCTGCATTGAAGGCAGACACATTCATGCCAATCATTGAGGCTTGGAAGTAATATCAGGTCAATATAAATATTAAAAATCACATACCATTTGTTGGTATGTGATTTTTTTTTGTTGATAGTTTGATTAATGAATTCTCAACAAGCTGGCATTATGTTTCTAACAAATATATAAGAATACATCAAGAAAAAAAGAGGATGCATCGGCATGATGCACCCTCTTTTTTATTTGAAATCTATACTCTTATTAATTATCCAATGCTGCCGCTCCACCAACAATATCCAACAATTCGCTTGTAATAGCACCTTGTCTTGTCTTATTGTAAAGTACAGTCAAATCATTAATCAGTGACTGGGCATTGTCATTTGCAGTCTGCATTGCAACAACTCTTGCTGCATGTTCAGATGCTATAGAGTCAAGAAGACAAGCATAAATCTTAGTCTTTAGAGCTTTTGGAATCAAGTCGTCAAGAATAGAGATTTTACTTGGCTCAACAATATAGTCTGCAGAAAACTTTTTGCTACCATTGTCTGAAACATTTTCTTTATCTTCCAGACTAACAGGCAAGAATGTTTCTGTTGTAAGTTTCTGTGAAGAAGTGCTCTTTAAGTGATGATAAATAACTATTACCTTATCATATTCTTTGTTTGTGAACTTCTCCATCAGTTTGTTAGTTACAACAGCTGAACCTTCAAAATTTGGTTTATCTGCGATATCCCTAAAATTACCTGCTATCTTAACATTCATTTTAGAGGCAGCTGCAAAAATCTTCTGACCGATGGGGTAGACCTCTATGTTTTCTAACCCAATAGAAGAATTTTCCTTTATGACTGCTGAAAGCTGTTTAGCAACATTTGAATTAAAAGCACCACATAGGCTCGAATTAGAAGAAAAAACTACAATTGCCAGTTTTTTGACAGTCCTAACCTCGGAGAAACTAGACTTGAAATCTGTTTCAGTTGCTAGAAAACTGCTCAAAATCTCATTCAATTTGTTTTGATATGGTGCAATGCTTGTAATTGCTCTTTCCGCTTTTTTCAACTTAGCAGATGACACCATTTTCATTGCGCCAGTAATCTTCTGGGTTGATGTTACGGAAGCAATTCTTGCTTTTACTTCTTTAAGTGATGCCATATGTTATGCCTTTAACTGATTAGACTTTGTTTGGAACTGTGCCGAAACTGCTGCAGCTTCCTTCTTCAGAATTGCAGAAATTTCATCGTTGATAACTCCGCTCTTCAATTGATCCATTACGTCTGCCTTGTGGGTTGACTTTAGCAGATCAATGAAAGTTTTCTCAAATTCATGAATTTTATCAACTGGAACATCGTTCATCAAACCATTTGTTCCGCAATAAATTATTGCAATCTGCTCCTCAACTGGCACTGGACTGTACTGAGGCTGAATCAATAGCTGAGTGTTACGCAATCCCTTGTCAATAGTCATTTTTGTGACAGGGTCCATATCACCACCGAACTTAGCAAAAGAAGCAAGTTCTCTGTACTGTGCCTGGTCAGTTTTCAGTGTACCAGCGACTTTCTTCATTGACTTGATTTGAGCACTACCTCCCACACGCGAAACGGAAATGCCGACATTGATAGCTGGTCTTACACCCGCATTAAACAAACTTCCTTCCAAGAATATCTGTCCGTCGGTAATTGAAATAACGTTTGTTGGAATATATGCAGAAACGTCTCCAGCCTGTGTCTCGATGATAGGAAGTGCTGTCAATGAGCCTCCGCCCTTGACTTTTCCTTTCAAAGAATCTGGCAAATCATTCATCTGAGAAGCCACCTCCTGGTTGTCAATGATTTTAGCAGCTCTTTCCAAAAGTCTTGAATGCAAGTAGAAAATATCACCAGGGTAAGCCTCACGTCCTGAAGGACGCTTCAAAATCAGTGATACCTCACGATATGCTACAGCTTGCTTTGACAAATCATCATAGATGACAAGTGCATGCATTCCAAGATCTCTGAAATATTCACCTATGGCAGCACCTGCAAATGGAGCGTAATACTGCATTGCGGCAGGATCACTCGCTGTTGCAGAAACTACGATAGAGTACTGCAATGCACCATTTTCCTTAAGTGTATTTACAATGTTTGCAACTGTTGAACCCTTCTGGCCTACAGCTACGTAAATACAATAAACAGGCTTGCCTGCTTCAAAGTTAGATTTCTGGTTAAGAATTGTATCGATTGCGATGGCGGTTTTACCTGTCTGTCTATCACCGATAATCAACTCTCTTTGACCTCTACCAATCGGAACCATTGCGTCAATGGCTTTCAAACCAGTCTGAAGAGGTTCCTTTACTGGCTTACGATATATGATGCCCGGAGCTTTTCTTTCCAATGGCATCTCAATAAGCTCACCCTGAATAGGTCCCTTGCCGTCGATTGGTTCGCCAATTGCGTTAACCACACGTCCGAGCATTCCCATACCCATCATGAGGGAAGCTATACGTTTTGTTCTTTTTACAGTGAAGCCTTCCTTGATTTTATCTGTAGGACCAAGAAGGACGGCACCGACATTGTCTTGCTCAAGGTTCATAGCCACAGCCTTCATACCATCAGCCTGTGGAAATTCAAGCAACTCTCCAGCCTCTGCGTTCTGCAATCCGTAGATACGAACCACACCATCGCTGACTTGAAGAACTGTTCCAACCTCGTCAAACTTTGCCTTTGCGTCAATTCCTTCGAGCTGGCTCATCAGAATCTCAGACACTTCACTTGCCTTTATGCTTGACATGTTTAAATTTTTAAATTAAAGATTAACCATAAGTTCTCAAGATTCAGACTTTTCGATTAAAGTCTTTCTTATCTCTTGAATTTGTGTACTAACACTTGCATCAAGCAAATTGGATCCAACCTGAAGTTTAAATCCACCGATAATGCTAGGGTCAATATTTGTTTCAAACTCAACCTTACCATTGTCTGGGATATTTGACAACTTCACAACAACGTCCTTCATCTTTTTTACGAGAGTTTCATCAACCTCGGTGGCAGTTGTCAAATTGCCTATCACTATGTTCTTATCCTTTCTGTAAAGATCTTGATACAATAAACTTATGGTTTGAAAATGAGCCTCACGCTTGCGCTCAATAACTAAATCAACAAATTTTGAAAATTGAACGGATACAGGAGACTTATCGTTGCCCGCAGCAGACATAATCAACTTCTTTCTGTCTGCATTGTCAATCTGTGGGTTCAGCATGGCTTTTCGCAATGCTGGCACTGCGGCAAAGTTTTGTGCCACAAGCTGCATTTCGTTATATACCGAGTCCTCAGTTCCATGCGACTTTGCTACTTGAAAAAGAGCTTTTGCATATCTTGCTGAAATTGCACCTATATCCATAATGTTTAGTTGTTAAGCTTATTTATTTCATCCAATTTCTGACTGATGAATGCCTCTTGATTTGCCTTGTCTGAAAGCTCTTTCTTCAAAACCTTCTCAGACAATTGCATCGACAATTCAATAACTTGAATCTTTATGTCTTTAAGAGCATTCTCTTTCTCACCTTGGATTGAGGTTTTTGCATTTTCTATAAGTTTAGAGGCTTCAACCTCTGCCTGCTTTTTTGCCTCGGAGATTATCTCTTCTTTTACCTTCGACGCCTCATTTACAATCTGGAGCTGCTGTCTTTTGGCATCAGCCAAAATCTTTTCTGTTTCAGCCTGAATGTTTTGCAGCTTATCATTGGCATCTTTAGCTGACTGCAATGATTTTTCGATGTAGCTGTTGCGCTCATCTATCATGTCAACAATGATAGGCCATGCAAATCTTCCCAGAATATAGAGAACGATAAGGAATGTCACGAGCATCCAGAAGAATAATCCGAAATCTGGCGTCAATAAAGACATATCCTATATTTTTTTTTGAGGGTTATTAAAGGAAAAGTACCAAAAGGGCTACAACAATTGCCAAGAATGCGACACCCTCGACCAATGCAGCTGCAATGATCATGTTTGTTCTGATTAGACCAGCAGCTTCAGGCTGACGACCCATTGCCTCCATTGCAGAACCACCGATTTTACCGATTCCAAGACCAGCACCGATTGCTGCGATACCAGCACCTATACCTGCACCTGCTTTTGCGAAAAATGCTGCGTTTGCTGTTGCATCAACTGCAGCTTGAAGAAGAATTGATAACATAATTTTAATTTTTTATTTTTTTTACTTATTTACTTTTTTTTACTTCAGTCTCACCTTCCTCCTCTTCCTGTGACAATCCTATGAATATCGAAGAAAGTGTGACGAATACATACGCCTGAATCAAACATACCAGAACTTCCAACAGGTCCATAAATACAGCCAATGCTACTGACACTATTGAAACTCCGCCACCAACCAATGGTGATATCTTTGCCAGCATAAATATAAGACATATAAGCACCAACTGCATCATATGGCCGGACAGCATGTTTGCAAAAAGACGTATCATAAGGGCTATCGGTTTTGTGAACAGACCGATAATCTCAATAGACTGCATAATTGGTAATGGGAACTTCAGCCAAGTTGGTACATCTGGCCAAAATATGTCTTTCCAATACAGTTTTGTTCCTGTGAAGTTTGTCAATACAAACGTAGCTAAAGCTAATATCATTGTTACTGTGATGTTACCTGTGATATTAGCACCACCTGGAAAGAATGGAATGATTCCCATCAAATTGGTGAGGAATATAAAGAAAAATGCAGTGAGAATAAATGGAGCAAATTTCTTATAATTCTTACCTATGCATGCTTTTGCTACATCTTCGTATATTGTAATTACCAATGGCTCAAGATATGCTTGCATTCCCTTTGGCGCGGACAACGGATTTTCCTTGTATCTTTTTGCAATCGTCAAAAAAACGAATATCAAAATACCGTTGATGATAAAGATTGAAAGAACGTTCTTTGTTATTGACAAATCCAGAGGCTTAACAACCTCACCGTTCACATCCTCTACTATCTTTCCGCTGTTCAAACTGGTGTCATCATGGCAAATATAATAGTTCTTATATTTCATGTTTGACTCATGACCAAATTTTGAAGCAGAAAAGAAGTCCCAACCATCGTTGCCCTTTACTATACAAAGTAGAGGTATTGATATAGAATGTCCATTAACTGCGGTGATATGCCAAGAATATGCATCTGTGACATGCTCAAAGATGATTTCTTTTGCGTTGACGTCTTCTTCCTTCTCCTCCTCGGCAGCGGCCGAGAATGGAATAATCAAAGAAAACAACATTGCAAAAATCCATCTGCAATTGAAAAAAATATTTAGAATTGATTTGTTCATTACTGATTCTTATTTAGTTTCACTGAAAAACATGTCTCAAATATCGTATAAACAACAAACAATAGAGTAACTGAGATATAAAAACTCAGCAAATTTGTTTTGACAAATAATGGATATATAACACAAACCGCAGCCAAAACTAGTATCTTTATCACTTTCGTTAGTAAAAAGATACTGAGAAAATTCGCTTTGTTTTCTGCATTGCTTGCCAATATAGATATTGTTAAAGAACCTAGAATCCAGAATATACATACAAGCAATGGAAAGAAACTGAAATATTCATCTTTGAATAAAGTTTTATATATCAGAATTCCAATGAACTCACAGGCAACCATTAGTATGCCAAGACTGCGAATTCCATTCTTTAAGTGTATATTCTTTTCCATTTATTCAGTCTATTCCAAGCACTTTTTCAATGCACACGGATATTACATCTGATTTAATCTCAGCGAAACCCGAGTCAATTTTTATTCTTTTTTCTCCCTCTGTAGTTACAAAGATTATCTCTCCTTGTTTCAAAGATGTAATCAAAGGTGCATGCCCCTGCAAAATCTGAAGACCGCCCAACGTGCCTGGCAGAGTCACCGATGTGACACTTCCAGAAAAAACTATTTTGTCGGGAGATATAATCTCTAGTTCCATAGACCTAATTTATTAGTTTGTAGCCTGAGAGAGAAGTTTCTGTGCCTTTGCAATAGCATCATCTATTGTACCAACATTGAGGAATGCCTGTTCTGGGAGATCGTCAACCTCACCATTCAAGATCATCTTAAATCCTCTGATTGTTTCCTCAATTGGAACCATGACTCCTGCCAAACCAGTAAACTGTGAAGCTACATGGAATGGCTGAGACAAGAATCTCTGTATGCGTCTAGCACGGCTCACTGTTATCTTGTCTTCGTCAGACAACTCTTCCATACCAAGAATTGCTATGATATCCTGCAACTCATTGTATTTCTGGAGGATTCGTTTAACAGCCTGTGCTGTCTGATAGTGTTCTTCTCCAATGACGTTAGGATCCAAAATTCTTGAAGTTGAATCCAATGGGTCTACTGCAGGATAAATACCTAACTCTGCAATCTTACGGCTCAACACGGTTGTTGCATCCAAGTGCGCGAATGTGGTTGCTGGAGCTGGGTCTGTAAGGTCATCCGCAGGAACGTAGATGGCCTGAACAGAGGTGATTGAACCATGCTTTGTTGATGTGATTCTCTCCTGCATTGCTCCCATTTCTGTTGCAAGGGTTGGCTGGTAACCAACGGCTGACGGCATACGGCCCAACAAAGCCGAAACCTCAGAACCTGCCTGAGTGAATCTGAATATGTTGTCAATGAAGAACAATATGTCCCTACCATTGCCAGCGTCTCTGAACGATTCTGCAACAGTCAAACCTGTCAATGCGACAGAAGCACGTGCACCAGGTGGCTCATTCATCTGACCATAGACAAGTGTCGCCTGGGATTTCTCAAGCTCATTTTTATCAACTTTTGAAAGATCCCAATCTCCTTTTTCCATTGACTCGTTGAACTCCTTACCATATCTGATGATATTAGATTCGATCATCTCTCTCAACAAGTCATTACCTTCTCTTGTACGTTCACCAACACCTGCAAAAACAGAATATCCGTTGTGTCCTTTTGCAATGTTGTTGATAAGCTCCATAATCAAGACTGTCTTTCCTACTCCGGCACCACCGAACAAGCCAATCTTTCCTCCTTTTGAATAAGGAGCAAGCAAGTCAATGACCTTGATACCAGTGAAGAAAACTTCTTTCGAAGTTGACAGATCTTCAAACTTAGGTGGCTCTCTGTGTATAGGAGAAGCTCCTGTGTTGTCGAGCTGAGCCATTCCATCAATAGGCTCTCCTACCACGTTAAGCATACGGCCCTTAATCTGTTCGCCTACAGGCACTGATATAGGGCTACCCAGTGCCTTGACTTTCATGCCTCTCTTCAATCCGTCAGTTGATTCCATGGAAATCGCACGAATTGTGTGCTCACCGACGTGTTGTTGGCATTCGATAATCAAATCATTTTTACCCTCTCTGCTTATCGACAAGGCATCATGAATCTTTGGAAGATTCTCCTCGCCTGAAACAGAAAAGTAAACGTCTACAACCGGACCGATGATTTGAACTATTTCACCATTCAATTCCGACATATTGTTGTTTTTTATGTTATTTTTTGTTCTTCCTGGTCTTTAAGGCTATCTCTGATAGCTTCGTTTATTGCAAATATAAACTTTAAATGCTTTTGTAGTAGTTTAAAATCGTTAATTTTTTTTGATTTGCTTTACTTATTGTCAGAATTTGATGATAAATGATGACTAAATGCTTGCAAAACTGGGGACATCATTGATTTTTTTATAATTCTGTCAAACAATCAAATCGCAATTTACCCTAAGTTATACTTTTTTTTATCTCCAACCAAATTTTTTTGATTGTTTTGTTTTAAAAGCAATTTTTTTATGTGAATTTCAATTGTGTGAAGATTGTATTTTTTTGAACGTTTAATGTTTCAGATTGATACAACGCTCATAAATGCACAATAAGACTTTTTTGTTTTTATCTTGTGTTGAGATGATATCAGAATCTGAAAATGGTATTTTATCTACATTCAGTTCTTTGAAGACTGCTGATATATCTGTTATTTTATCTTCATCACAAAAGATTGAAATCTTTTTTTTATTGTCTGATAATTTTGAACATACGGCTATAGCAAGTGCTGTTACTGTGTAGCTCTTGGATTCGCAAATGTACGTGTATCCGCTTGATTCGCAATTTTCAGCATTTTGAATGATGAAATCAGAGTCTTTGTCAATTTCAATGATTTGTTTTAGCGAAAGTTGAATTCTGCAAACCAAATATTTTTTATAGTCTTCCCAAAAAGATTTTTTGACAGAAAATAAACCACTGAAAAACATTTTAGAATTCAATTGTTGTTTGATACTTGCATCTTACTATTTTGTCTTCCTTTTCTGCAGGATTCCATTTTTCTGATGAAAACAAAACGGATACTATTTCTGCGTCAATCTCATCATTTATACCTTTTAAAATTTCCACATTACTGATTGAACCGTCTTTTTCTATTACCAAGGCAACCTCGGCGTTGTATTTGCCATTGTATTTGATTGTGGTTGGTATATGTTTGTTCTTATTAAAGAAAGACTGAAGCCCATTTTTGTATGATGGTATATTTTCAACTTCAGACATCTCATAAACTGTCGAATCAATTCTTTGCTCTATACTTTGAGTTTGAACTGTGGAATATATGAATGAACCAGAAGCGGAGGCATTGGCACCTTCTATCAAACTGAAATTTGAATTGAATTCAGATTCTGGGGTTTCATGGATAATATCGTAAGTCTTGTTGTTTATGTGTTTGAAATATTTCCAACCCTCAGCATTATGGAATTGTTCTTCTGTTCCGGTCTTAACAATAAGTTTTACAGTGTCAGTGAATGCATACGATGCAATAGCAAATGACTTCGCTGGAATTGGATTATTTAGTGTAATTGTTTGCATAGAATCACAGTTGAAGAAAGTTCCCATGCCTATGCTGTCAACAGAGTTAGGTATAGCAATTGTTCTCAGACTGCTGCAGTTGGCAAACACAGCATCACTAATTGTTTTTAAACCTTCTCCTAGTCTTATATCTTTCAATGACACACAATTGTAAAATGCAGTCGGATAGAGCTCCTCTACTGAAGTTGGAATAGATATGGTGGTCAGACTTGAATCGTTGGCAAAGGCGCTTGTGGAAATCTTTGTCAAATTATATGGCAAATCCACTTTGGTCAAGGATGAGCAATTTGCAAATAATTGCTCTGGAATTTCTTTGATGTTATCAGGAATATTTACATTTTTTAATGAAGAACATCCAAAGAATGCCTGTTTGCCAATAGATTGGATTCCATCTGGCAGTTTTATCGATTTCAGTTTTTTGCAGTCATTGAAAGCATTGAGACCAATGCTTTTTACACTCGCTGGTATTTCTATGTTTTCCAAGCTTTCACAACCATAGAATAAATCCTCATCAATTTTGTCCATTCCATTTGGTAGAGTTACGTCATGTAATTTTTTACATTCAAAGAATGCTCCGTATCCAACAGAAGTACAAGTCGCAGGTATTATAATCTCTTTGATATTTTGGCAGCCAGAGAAAGAGTAGGATCCAACTCTTATTACACCTGATGGAATAGTGTATTTCTCATCTGTTTTTCCTGCGGGATATTGAAGTATATACTTTCCATCTTTGCTGTATAACACTCCTCCTGATGTGGAACAATATTTTTTATTCTGTGGATCCACCTTTATAAATGAAAGCTTATTGCAGCCAGCAAAAGCTCCACCACCAATACTGGTGACAGATGATGGTATCTCAATTCTTGATAGTTGAGTGCATCTGGCAAAGGCTTCCTTTCCTATTCTGGTTATTGATTTAGAAAGCGCAACATTTTCTAGACTCTTACAGTCGGCAAAGCATCCATCTGGTATTTTGTCTATGTTTGAAGGTATGTGAACCGAGGTCAGCAGATCGCATTCAGCAAAAGCATATGAACCTATCTCGCTGAGTTTTAATGGCAAATCTATTTTTTTCAGATTTCTGCAGCCAGCAAAAGCTGACTTACCAATAACAGTCACTCCAGAAGGTAGAATAACTTCTTCCAAAATGTTAGATTCGAAAAAAGCCTCGTCTGAAATTACCACAATATTAGACTGACTCAAATCCACTTTTTTTATCTGTCCGCTGTCTTTTTGCGAATAATGTCTTATTGTTGACAGATCTTCAGGGTTTATATTTCCATTGACTTTCAATTCAGTTATTTCTTTCCATTCTCCTTCAGAAATCTGTTTTCCTAGAGAGCCTGCAGATGGGCATGATATTTCTTTGATCTGAGAAAAAGCAAGCGAGATTTGAAACAATAAAATTGAAGTTAAATATATTTTTTTTGATAGAGAAAGGGTTTTCATAATATTCAATTATTAAGAGCGCTATCTGGCAATTTGATTTCTGTGATATTTGCACATTCAACAAAAACATTGTCACCAATGCCACATACCCCATCATTTATAACTACTTTTTTGAGCCTGTTGCAAGTGGCGAATGCTCTGTCTCCAATCTGTTTCACGGTTCCTGGAATTTCAATGCTTTCCAAATTGTTGCATTGAGAGAATGTCATTTTCCCGATTTTTGTAATGCCGACAGGAAGCTTGATCGTTCTTATGCTTGAGTTGTAGAACGCTCTATCTTCGATTGTTTTGATGGAAGATGGCAATAAAACTTCCTTTATGTCATTGCAGTCCATAAATGCTCCCTCGTTTATGGTCTCTACTTCTGATTGAATCTTTAAAACATCAGCACATGTGTTTGTTGGACATTTAACAAGACATTTCTTGTCTGATGAGTACACGATTCCATCAATAGATGTGAAGAAATCATTATGAATGGAAACATGAATTGTGTTAAGGTGTTTGCATACAAACGCCCAAGATCCGATGCTTTTTACGTTCTGTGGTATTGTGATTTCTTTCAGACTATTGCATCCAAAGAACGCACTTTTCCCTATTGTCTTTAATCCGTCTGGCATTATGACATCAGATAAGCATTTACATGCTTCAAAAGCCGATTCTCCAATTCTTATCGTGGAAGTTGGCAGGACGATTTTTCGTAAACTCTCACAACCGTGAAATAGATTGTCCTGAATATCCAAAATTGAACTTACTTCTTTCAAATCTAATTCTTCTAGTTTCCTGTATGTTTTTATTATATCAACTATACGTATTATATCTTTTTGACACAAACTTCCCTTGATAGTTAGTTTTTTTATTCCTTTCAAAGAGAATTCTTTGTATGTCAGTATACCGCCAGGTCTTTTGACCTTTATTTTCTTTTCTTTGCTGAAGAAAAGTCTTAAACTTTTAATTAAACCTGCCATGAGAATGGTATTAGTTTACAAAAATATCCATATCGTCTTTCCCGATTATTTCTTTGAATTTTGACCAACCAACAGAGTTTCTGTATTTTTGAAGGGAGTTCAAGGGAACGAACAGTTTTATCTTCTCTACGTCTAATCCAACAAATGTATTTATGTTTACAATCGGTGGTTTTGTTGCCAAACATTCAATCTCGCTTACCATCTTACATCCTCTGAATGCGTGAGAATCAATTGCATTTGTGGAACTTGGTATTTTAATGTTTTCAAGACTTCGACAATGTCTAAATGCTTCAGCTCCAATCCAAATCAAACCTTTATTGTAGCTGAGTTTTTTTTCTTGACTGTAGGATATCGTAGAATCTGATATTAACAAGGTCTTCAAATGACTACAGCCTCTGAATGCTTCCGAACATATTCTTGCCACAGATTGTGGAATTTCAATGCTTGTGATGGAGGAGCAGTCTTCGAATGCCTTTTCTGGGATCTCTGTTATTTTGGATGATAGTTTTATTTCGTTGAGTTTGACACACCCTTTAAATGCTTTTTCTTGTAAGGATGAAATAGAATTTGGCATATCTAAAAATTCAAGGCTTGAACAAAATTCAAACGCAGAATTTTTGATTTCGGATAATCCTTTTTCTAAGAAAATAGATTCCAAATTAGTGCAGTTGCGAAATGTTTTTTCTTCTATCGCGTTCACACTTGAAGGCAGGTCTATGTATTTAAGACTAGCGCAATTCTCGAACGCGCTCTTGCCTATCTTATTTAGTGATTTAGGAAATACAACGCTTGATAAGGAAATACAGTTATAAAATGCATATTCGCCGATTCTTGTGAATTGTTGTGGCAAAGTCATACTCTCAATTCCAACGCAATTTACGAAAGCGTAATTCCCAATAGCTTTTAGCGATGACGGGAATTTAACAATCTTAAGGTTTGTGCAGTTTTCGAAACTTCCATCATCTATTTGATTTAAATCATTGGGCAGAGATAGTTCCTCCAGCGAAAGAAAATTGCAGAACGGAGCTTGCTTACCGGATGTTTTCCCTAATCCAGATGTGCAAGAACAGTCTAAAACATTGAGATTGTTGTATTTCTTTAAATTTCCTAGGAATGTCCAATCTTCGTAATTTATTAGTCCCTCTATCTTAACCTCAATTAGGTTAGTCCATTCGTTTTCGCTCAGTTTTTCAAACAAATGACCTTCTATATCGTTGACTATGCACTTTTTCATAAGATATAACTGAAATCTTTCAACGTGCAATTTACAAAATAGGACTCTATTTACAAAGATTTTAGATGTTTATCAAGCTATCTTGAGATAAAATTTTTTTAAATTGTCGCCATATATCATGGTTCATGTAGTTGTACAAAGAACCATATGGAACAGTAAGGATTGTGTTTGATAATATATGATCCGAGAAAGATTCAAGACTACATTCTGGAGGCTCTGCAGCTGATAAATAAATGAAATCCAGTTGATTGCAATCTCTGAAAACGAAGTTGCCAATTGATTTTACTGATTTCCCAATATAGATTGAAGACAAATTTTTGCATTTGTAAAAAGCTCCAGTTTTTATTGCTTCAACATTGTTTGTGACATGAAAATCCTTGATGTTGATGCATTCGGCAAATGCGAAATCAGATATTTCTTTTAGTTTCTCTCCGTTGTAATGCACTGATTTTAAACTTTCACATCCCAAAAAGCAAAACTTCGGTATAGATGTTAATCTTTGGGGTAGTTCAATAGATGATAAATTTGTCAGATCACAAAACAAATTGCTTGCAAGCTCAGTTAACTCACAATCTTTTAGAATAATGTCTATTTTGTCTAATGAATTAGAACTGCAGATTTTCTTTAAATAAATAACTTCATTTATGCTGACAAACCCTCTGATTTCTATCGATTTGAAATTATTGTATTGCAACGACAGAACTTTTTGTAGACATAAACTATCCAAATGGTGTGAGTAAATAAGGTTTTGAGAATTTCCATGCGGGTATGATAGAGTTACACTGGTTGTGTCAGACACTTCTTTGATGTGTTCAAAATCTCTCCATCCTAAGACCTTTTCGTATTTTTCCCTGCACCCAAATGGAACGTAAAGAATTGTGTTGTTAGTTTCATTTTTTATTTTTCCTGTGCATTTTGGAGGACATGTGCACCAGCAGAATATTTGACTAAGATTGTCGCACCCATCAAATGCACCTCTGCCAATGAATTTAATGCTTGTAGGCAGTGTTATTTTTGACAGATGCGTGTTGTTCCTAAATGCGCAGGCGTTTATCTGTTCTAATGAATAGGGTATAGAAATGCCGTTCATCTGAAAACATTCTTTAAAAGCACCGTTGCTAATGGTTTCCGTTCCGAATGGAATCTCAAAGGTATATTCTTCTTTTTGTAGTCTGTCAAATTCCGGATCATTTGGTGTGTAATTTCTCAAATCAGGTGTGTGGCAAATCAGATTTTTTTTATCCGAAGAATATTTAACAGTTCCAAAGTCAATATGCTCATTTTCTACGTCCCATTCTAGTCTTGCGTTTCTTGGCAGTGCATTCAAGTTGATGGCGTTTGTGTCTATAGAATGAGGAAATCTGATACAAGTTATTTTGTCACAGTTTTTGAACGCGTCATATTCGTAGAATCTGACGCTGTCTGGAAATATGATTTGTCCTTCGTATTTTTGTGGACAGCAGAGTAATGTGTCCATTTCTTTATTGAATAAAAGCCCATTTAATGTAGAAAAAAAAGGGGAGTCATCATCAATATTTATGCTCTTTAATTCTTTGCATTTGCTGAAAGCGTCATGTGTAATTTTTTTTAGCGATTTAGGTAAAAATATTCTTTTTATAGAAAGACATTCCAGCATACCATTCTCTAATACTGTCATACCATCCGGTAAAACGAATGACTCCAATGCTCTCTCAAAAAATTTCAAGTTGATATTTTTGTCAAGGCATATAGTATCGAACATGTCTAGTAGAATAAATCCTCTATTTTCTTCTGGAATGGAAAGCAGATGAAGATAATCGTCTTTCGTTATTTTTCCAATGATTTTCAATTCTTTGATTTTTGAAAAATCATAATTCTTGAGCTGGCTTCTCAATGGTTTATTTTCAGAACATTGAATTGAGATCATTATATCTATAGAATTTTTTTTCTTGTGTACGGAAGCGCATTTTGAAGGTCTCATTCAACGAGTACAACTATGTGTGTCACTAAGAATACATTCTAAATGCTGCTATTTGATATGTCGCAAAATTATGTAAATATTTTTATTAAAGTAAGTTTTAGAATATTTTGAAACTCAATTGTTAAATCACTTTAATGAACTCTGATTCTTATGCATTGTTTAATGCTCCTTTTGAGTGGATATTTCGTTTGTTCTGCTTTCCTATTTTTTACATAGCGAAAACAACAAGTTTTTAGTATATGCTGTTTTTTTTGCTTTTAGAGCGATCCAATGATGGTTGTCGGCATATAGCCGAATTTGAACGAAAAAAACGAAATTGAAGAAAAAAACACTATATTTGCAGAAAAGATAATTAAAATATGGCTGAAGATAGTGATAAAGGTGTAAGATCCATAGTTGAAGAGATGGAGCAGTCTTACATAGACTATTCCATGTCTGTCATAGTGGCAAGAGCTTTGCCAGATGTAAGAGATGGCTTTAAACCTGTGCATAGACGTGTGCTTTTTGGCATGAACGAACTTGGTTTGAAGTTTTCTGAACAGACAAGAAAGTCTGCAAGAATTGTCGGTGACGTTTTAGGTAAATATCATCCGCACGGAGATTCGTCCGTGTATGGAACACTTGTTAGAATGGCGCAAGATTGGATATTGAGATATCCACTTGTATATGGTCAGGGTAACTTTGGCTCGGTCGATGGAGATTCTCCGGCTGCAATGCGTTACACTGAGGCAAAAATGCAAAAAATAACAGAGGAAATACTTGATGATTACAAGTATGATACTGTTGACAAAATTCCGAACTTTGACCAGACGGAGTTAGAACCTTCGGTTCTGCCTACCAGGTTTCCTCAGCTTATAGTTAATGGCTCTTCTGGTATTGCTGTTGGTATGGCTACAAACATGGCTCCACACAATTTCGGAGAGACAATAGATGCTTGTGTCGCATATATAGACAACAACGACATAACGATTGAGGAACTGATGAATTACATAAAAGCTCCTGATTTCCCTACAGGTGGTATAATCTGTGGTATGTCGGGTGTTCGTGATGCATTCATGACTGGTCGTGGACGAATTGTCATTAGGTCAAAAACGGAAATTGAGACAGACGAAAATGGTCATGACAAAATCATCGTGAATGAGATACCTTACATGGTAAACAAGAAAGATTTGATTAAGTCAATTGTAGATCTTGTTAAAGACCATAAGATAGAAGGCATTGCAAACATAAATGATGAAACAGACCGCGAAGGAATGAGAATTGTTATTGATGTTAAGAAGGACTGTAATTCAAATGTCTTGCTGAACAAACTTTTCAAAATGACTCAGCTGGAATACTCTTTCAATGTCAATAATGTCGCGTTGGTTCATGACGACAGCCTAGATGAATACGGCCAACCTAAGGGTAAGGATGCTAAAACAACAAAAACTCTGAATATAAAAGAGCTTATTTCTGAATTCGTGAAATTCAGACATGAGGTTGTAATCAGAAAAACTCAATTCTTGTTGGACAAGGATTTGAAGAGAGCTCATATTTTGGAGGCATTGATTGTTGCGGTTGACAACATAGACGAGGTGATAGCTATTATCAAGCAGTCAAAGACCGAGTCGGACGCTAAAAAGGCACTAAGAGAGAGATTTGACTTTGATGATGAACAAGCAATTGCGATTGTTAATATGAGACTTGGAGGCTTGACAAACCTTAGTGTCGACAAGCTGCACGAGGAGTTTGACAAGTTGCAAAATGAAATAGCCGAATATAGAGCATTCCTTGCTGACGTAAATATCAGAATGAATAAGATAAAAGAAGAACTTTTGTCTTTGAAAGAAAAGTATGGTGATCCAAGAAGAACGCAAATAAAACTTGATGCAAGTGAACTGAGTGAGGAGGATTTTATTGCTGATGATGAGATGGTGATAACCATATCACATCTTGGATATATTAAACGTACTCCTTTGCGTGAGTTCAAAAGCCAGGGTAGAGGTGGTGTCGGCTCAAGAGGCAGCAGCTCCAGAGACTCTGATTTTATTGAAAATATATATCCTGCATCGATGCGCAACTATTTGATGTTGTTTACAAGAAAGGGCAGGTGTTACTGGATAAAGGTATACGATATACCAGAAGGTGACAAGAATGCAAAGGGTAGAGCTATACAAAATCTTTTGTGTCTGGAGCCAGATGACAAAGTTGATGCCATCATCAAGGTGAATAAGTTGAATGATGAAGAATTTACTGATTCTCATTATTTATTCTTCTGCACAAAATATGGAACTGTAAAGAAGACCAAGCTCTCAGCATATCAAAATGTTAGAGTAAAGGGTGTGAATGCGATAAACCTTGTTGAGGGTGATGAACTAATAGATGTTATGCTGACAGATGGCAAATCGGAAATTGTTATCGCAAACAGAAATGGAAGAGCCATCCGATTTAATGAGTCAACAGTTCGTGAGATGGGCAGAACATCAACTGGTGTCAGAGGTATAAAACTTGATGACGAAAATGATTATGTTGTTGGCGTTGTGTCGGTTGATGAATCGTCCGAACACTCTATATTAGTGGTCTCGGAGAAGGGATTTGGTAAGCGTAGCATGATAGATGATTATAGAGTAACAAATCGTGGCGCTAAGGGTGTGAGAACTTTGGGCATAACAGATAAGACCGGAAAGGTCGTGTCGATAAAGAACGTTACCGATGAGAATGATGTTATGATTATAAATAAATCTGGCATTGTGATACGTCTAGACATGACTTCTGTCCGTGTTATGGGTCGTGGCGCACAGGGAGTTAAACTTATAAATCTGACCAAACGAAATGACGAAATAGCATCGACATGTGTGGTTGATCATGAGGATGTTGTTGAAAATGACATTGTTGATGACTCCGAGAATGCTACAGAAAATAACCAGACAGAGGATAATAATACAAATTCATAAATAGAAAAAATAATATTTATTAATAATGAAAAAAGTTGCTTATTCATTGTTGATGTTCACTCTTGCAACATCGGCATTTGCTCAGAAGAGCATGATTAAAGAGGCTAAAAATGCATTGTATGCACCTGCAGATCTTGAATTGGCTAAAAAATCAATAGAAGCTGCAATGTCTAATGACGAGACTTCAAGTATGCCTGAGACATACTACATTGCAGGTAATGTTTATAAGCTGATATATGATGATGAAGACAAGAAGCGTATGTTGAATCAGTCATATGATGCTAAGAAGATTAACACAAGCTTGATTGATGCCACAGCTAGTTATGTTAACTGTGTTCAGTTGGAACAAATTCCGGATGCAAAGGGCAAGGTGTCTACAAAGTATGACAAAGATATCAAGAAGGCATTTGAAAAACTGAAGAATCCTTTGTATATCGAAGGTGTAACACAGTTGCAAAAGGGTGATTATAAGATGTCAATGAAGCTGCTTGACACTTATATGAGCATTCCAAATTGCCAGATAATGAATGATGAGCCTATAGACTCAACATATTATGATGCTTTGTATTATGCTGCAAATGCTGCGCTTTTGGCAAAGGACAATCAGTCTGCCATCAAGTATATGTATGAATTGAAAGATGCCAACTACAAACAGGAATCAATGGTTTATGAGTGGTTGGTTAATGCTTTGATGACAGAAAAAGATACAGCAAAGGCAATGGAGGTGATTGCTGAAGGTCTGAAGAAACATCCGTCAAACCAATATATGATCGGTCAGCAGGTTAATTATCAGATAAAAAAAGGCCAAAAAGAGCAGGCTATCAAATATCTTGATGATGCTATAGCTGCAAATCCAAAGTCAGCAGAGTATCTAAATGTAAAAGCTGGTTTGTATTTGCAAGATAAAAAGTATGACGAAGCTTTGGATATATATAAGAAGGCAATGGCAGTAGATCCTCTGAATGCAGAGGCAGTGGAAGGTGCTGGTGAATCGTATGCTGTAAAGGCTGTAAAGATGGACGAAGCTGCAGATAAGGAGAAGTCTGACGCTAAGTATAAGGCAGGTCGTAAAAATGCCGAGGTTGAGTACAAGAATGCACTTGAGTATCTAGAAAAAGCTCGTGTTTTGTATAGCTCACCAAACAAGAACAATCTTTACTGGTTAAAGGTCATCTATGTAAGATTGGGTGATTCTCAGAAAGCAAAGGAAGCTAATGAAGAGTGGAAGAAACTCTAAATTAGTCGTAAATAGAGGTTAAATAGGGGTGAAATGCTAACATTTCACCCCTATTTTTTTATATTCCGACTCTTTTTATTAACTTAGAGGTTGGATATTTTTAAATAAAGAAGATGCTAACAGTTGAGAAAATCGGTGGTACATCAATGACTCAATTCGGAGATGTGCTAAACAACATAATAAAGGGAAACAGAAGCAAATCTGATCTATACAACAGAATATTTGTTGTATCGGCCTACAGCAATGTTACAAATTGGTTGTTGGAACATAAAAAAACAGGAGCTCCAGGCATATATGTTAAGTTCGTTAACAATGAAGATTATTGTTCTGCTTTGGATGAACTGTGTGGGAAATTGATTCAGCTGAACAGAACTTTCGAGTCTATTGGTTTGGACCAGAAAAAAGCAGATGAATTCATAAAAAACAGAATCAACACTGCAAAAAATTATTTGCAAAGTATGCATAAGGTTGCTGCATCTGGTTATGTGAACAAAAACAATATTTATCTAGCAGCCAGAGAGATACTTGCATCAATAGGAGAGGCTCATTCCGCATTCAATTCTGTAAATATAATTCGCAACAATGGAATTAATGTGAGATTTGTTGATTTGTGCGGTTTTGACGATTCTGAAAGTTTGACAATAGACGAACGAATAAAGAGGGAGTTTTCTGGTATTAAATTCAATGAAACAATTTGCATAGCAACAGGATATACAAAAGGAACAGAGGGAATAATGAGAGCCTTTGACAGAGGCTATTCTGAAATCACATTCTCTAAAATTGCTGTAACTGTAGGCGCGAAAGAAGCCGTAATCCATAAGGAATTCCATTTGTCATCTGCTGATCCTAAGCTTGTTGGTACAGAAAATTCCATTGTTGTCGGAAAAACCAATTTTATGGTGGCAGACCAGCTGGCTGATGTCGGAATGGAGGCAATACATCCAAAAGCTTCGAAACCATTGGAGTTGGCCGGTATTAACATAAGAATTAAGAATACATTTGAACCAGAGCACCCAGGAACATTGATTTCCAAGGATTATGTGGCAGAAAATGCAAAGATTGAAATTGTATCAGGAACAGATAAGGTACTCGCAATAGATATTCATGATCCTATGATGGTTGGTGAGGTCGGTTATGATTTGAGAATAATGGAAATCTTTGCTAAGCATGGTGTAAGCTACATTCTTAAGTCAACAAATGCCAACAGCATAACTATGGTGGTTAATGATAAGCCTAAGGTGCAAAATTTGCTTGATGATTTGCGCTCTTCATTCTACAGAGTAACAAGTAAGAAGGTTGCTCTAGTGTGCTGCATGGGTACAAATATAGCTCATCCTGGTTTCCTTTCAAAAGCTGCAAAGGCTTTGGGTGATAACAATATTAATATAGAATCATTTGCCCAATCTTTGAGTCAGGTCAACATGCAGTTTGTTATTGATAGGTCTAGATACAATGATGCTATTATAGCATTGAATTCAGCATTGTGTGTAAACAAATAAATACTTTATAATAAATTATGTTCAAAAGAAATATAATCGTTACAGGTGGAGCAGGTTTTATAGGAAGCCACGTTGTTAGATTATTTGTGAATAAGTATCCAGAATACAGAATCATCAACATGGATAAGTTGACGTATGCTGGAAATTTGAATAACCTGAAGGATATTGAAAAATCAGAAAACTACGTATTCGAAAAGGTTGATATCTGTGATTATGACAATGTAAAGAGGGTATTTGAAAAATATCAAGTCGATGGCGTTATACATCTTGCTGCAGAGAGTCATGTGGATAGAAGTATTAGGGATCCGTTTACATTTGCAAAAACAAATGTAATGGGAACTTTGACTCTTCTTCAAGTCGCAAAAGAGTTCTGGAATGGAAATTTTGATGGAAAGAAATTCTACCATATATCAACAGACGAGGTTTATGGCGCATTGAAGTTTGATGGAAGCTTCTTTAAGGAGACAACCAAATATCAGCCTCATTCTCCATATTCGGCAAGTAAGGCAAGTAGCGACCACTTTGTCAGAGCTTTCCATGATACATACGGAATGCCTACAGTGGTTACCAATTGCTCGAACAACTATGGTCCTTACCAGTTCCCAGAAAAACTGATTCCTTTGTGTATAAACAATATTTGCAATGAGAGACCAATTCCTATTTACGGAAAGGGTGAAAATGTTAGAGACTGGTTATTTGTAGTTGATCATGCAAGAGCTATTGATATAATTTTCCATAAGGGTAAAGTTGCCGAAACTTATAATATTGGTGGTTTCAATGAGTGGAAAAATATTGATATAGTAAAGGTGATTATCAAGATTACAGACAGACTGCTTGGACGTCCTGAAGGATACAGTGAAAAGCTGATTACTTATGTGGCAGATCGTCAAGGCCATGATTTGAGATATGCAATAGATTCGAACAAGTTAAAATCAGAACTTGGTTGGGAACCTAGTTTGCAGTTTGAAGAGGGTATTGAAAAGACTGTAAAGTGGTATCTTGATAATAAGGCATGGATGGATAATATCACTTCTGGTGATTATATGTCATATTACGAGGAAATGTATAAGAATAAGTAAATACAGAAATTGCCTGTTAAAAAAAATGGAGTTCTGCTTCTGAACATCAAAATGGCAATTGAATGTATTTAGTCGAGGCTTCGGTACAGATAATTAGAACATAAATTTTATAGGAGGCATTCTTAACTATATTTGAGCAGTTCTTATGCTAAAACAATAAAAAGGTGTGATTTTGTCACACCTTTTTTTGTACACTTAACTATGCACAATCATTAAAAAAAACATATATTTACATGTGATGTTTTTTTAATTGAAAGATGTATGAGGTACTACATATATACAATTATTCTGTTCTTTTTATTTTCAGTTAATTTGAAGTCTGCAACATATAAATTGCAATGTAATTATGGTGGCAGATTATCAGAGCAGCTGTCAGAAGAAGAATGGATTAATGCTGATGAATTAGTTATTAAAGGCTATTTGAACGACAGGGATTTTGAATTTCTTAAAAAGAAAAATATAAGAGATTTAGATTTGAGCGGAGTGAAGGGTTACTTATTTGCGCCGGCCGAATTGTCAAAATGGGAAAGTATAGAATCTGTGATTCTTCCAAAAGATTTAATTGCTATTCCAGATGGAATGTTCAGTGACTGCGGAAATTTAAAAGTTGTCACAATCCCTAATTCTTTAAAATCCATAGGAAACTACAGTTTTGCTAATTGCAAAAAATTATCAGAATTTGTAATTCCAAAATCTGTTGAATATTTGGGTTATGGTGTATTCTCTAATTGTATTCGTTTAGAGAGGGTAGATGTAAATAGTGCAAACTCAAAATTCAAATCCGTAGAAGGTGTGTTGTATGACAACAATAATAATTTGATTATATGTCCTTCCGGAAAAAAAGGATACTATAAAATACTGGATGGTACGCGTAATATAGTAGATAAAGCATTTGAAAATTGTATTTATATTGAGTCTATATCATTACCTGAAAGTATAAGTTCTATAGGTAGTACAAGTTTCTATGGTTGTACCGCATTAAAGAACATAATGATTCCTAGCAGCGTAAAAAGTATAGGAGAAGCAGCCTTTATGTCTTCTGGTTTGGTTGATGTTGTTCTTCCAGATTCAATAAATGAACTTCCAAATTACATATTTAAGGATTGTGCCGATTTGAAAAGAATAGAATTCTCAAAAAATATGTCAGTTTTTGGAGATGGAGCTTTTGCTAATTGTAAAAAATTGAATGAGATAAAGTTACCTTTTAATTTAAGATCGATTGGAAATAATTGTTTTGAGGGTTGCTTGAATTTATCAAATATTATCTTGCCTTATGGAGTACAACATATAGGTGAATCTTCATTTGAGTCGTGTGAAAGTTTGAAGGGCATTGAAATTCCTTCAACAGTTAAAACAATAAGAATTAAATCGTTCAAAGATTGTGCTGCTTTACAGAAAGTTTATGTTGCGGAAGGTGTTGAATATATAGAGGACGATGCTTTTAATGGATGCTTAAATTTGTCTGATATAACTCTGCCTGGTAATGTGAAATGTATAGGGTCTGCGGCCTTTAAGGATTGTAAATCAATACATTCAATTTCGTTGCCTCGCGGATTAATGTCATGTCCTAGTTACTTGTTTTCTGGATGTGAAAATTTAGTTTCTGTTTCACTTCCTAATTCATTGAAGGGTGTTGACGAAAGTTGTTTTGCCGATTGTTACAATTTGTCAAATATAGTATGGAATGACTCATTGTCATCAATAGGTTTGTCCGCATTTAAGAATTGTAGATCTTTAAATTCTTTGTATTTTCCTGAGAGTTTGAATGTAATAGGTGACTATGCTTTTGCTGGTTGTGATAACATCAAAACCATACAGATTTTAGGAACAAATCCAATAAAATGCGGCTATAATGTTTTTTCTGACAGTATAGTTGAGTGTGCTGATTTGATTCTAACAAAAGATGCTGAAAATGCATATAAAGTGGATCCAAAATGGAGAAGATTCAATTCCATATCAGATGTATACGTCATAAGAAATGAAAAGCCTGGTTACTTGTCATATATGCTGTCTGATTCTGGTTGGTTTTCCTTGGATAAAGTGTCGATTATAGGCGAGTTGAAAGATAAGGATATTGAGTTCCTGTCAAGATTGTTAAGGGATGACAAATGCAAAATCAAATACATGGATTTGCGTAATACAACAGGAGTTACTTCTTTTTCATTGTCCCAAATAGATTCAAATCATAATGTTTCTCCTAATTTGGAGGTTTTGTTGTTACCAAACACAATAGAAGAAATAAAACCATTCGCATTTGAGAATTTCAAAAAAATAAAATCAATATATCTACAAAATGGAATAAAAAATATTGGTGCTTACTCTTTTTCTGGTTGCGAATCTTTAATGAATATTTTTATCCCAAATACTGTTGAAAATATTGGGGGATATGCATTCGAACATTGTTTGTCATTGAAACAAATAGAGTGTGAAACTGAAAGATATAAATCAATAGACAATGTTTTGTACTCATGCAAAATAGATACACTGATTCTGTATTCAAAGAATCTGGATAACTTTGAATTCACTATCCCTTCAACTGTTAAGGTTTTGACCGCTGACGCTTTTTCTGAGGTAAATAAGTTGGAGAGTGTAATAATGCCAGATGGATTGAAGGTAATCTCTGATAGCTGTTTCGCAAAATGTCCAAAGCTATACAATATTTACATTCCAGGCAGTGTGGAGCATGTAGGTGTTGCCAGTTTCGCCAATAACAATTCATTGCATAACGTCATAATAGGTGAAGGGGTTAAACGAATAGGAAAGCGAATGTTTTCAAATTGCATGAATCTATGTTCTGTTGAAATTCCTGCTTCGATTGACATCATAGATGATTTTGCTTTTGAAAATTGCGAACATATAGAAGCTTTTAAAAGCAAATCATTTATGCCTCCTGTTTGTGAAACATTTGTTTTTGTGAAACATTTTGAGAAACCATATGCAAATTTGATTGTTCCAACATCGGCAATGTCTAAATATTCTAACTCATATCCATGGTCTAATTTCACAAGAATTCAAGGATTTTAAATGATTATGGTTATGAATTGTGATGAATATTTTGAAAATATAAAAGACATTTACTTACAAATAGGACAATATGAATCTAAGCATATACTAAAGCAGGTAAGAAAAATATTATGCTTGATTTGTGATGAAAAGCTGAAAGATGAAAATTTTTCAATAGGTTCCTTGTTTGCCAAAATTGACTATTTATGCATAAAACATAAAATATCAACAAAACTTAAATTTTATGTGCAAAGGGTCCGTAGTCATACGCATCATAGTAATATATTACTCACAAAAGATGATTTATATATTGATTTACGGGCTGTATCTGAATTTGTTTCCAGATTATATACTGTTGATATTCCTTTGTACCTTACAAATGTGTTGCCATTTTTACAGAATGCAGATTACTCTAAGGTGTCAATAAATAACCGGTATATGCGTGTATGTGTTCAAAGTTGTGATGATGAATACATATACGTGGTGTGGAGTATGTCTCCGTCTGAGCAATTCAGAGTTAAACTGAAAACTGAAACCACAGACCACACATATCTTATTGGCATTGTTCATGAGGGAAGTCAACTGAACTTATTAGAGAATCACACAGATGGTGGTTGTACTATATTATCAACCGTAATCGTTTTTGAACCTGATTTTTTAATAGATATAAGTGCTTTGGCCGGTTGTTTTGAACAATACGGTCATCATCCTTTTAATTTTTATTTAAATAAATTCAAGTCAAGAACTCCAAATCAAAGTATAATATTAGGAAATTTTTCAGATACATTATTGAATGAGGTGGTTCATTGTGAGAATCTAAATGAATTCTCTTATGTGAAATGTATAAAAAATTTTTTTGCCCAATATACGTTGGATTTTGCAATATGTGAAGATTTTGATCCAAATAGTTTCAAAATTGAGGGGCAAAATCGCGCAAATAATCTAAAAAAAGCAGTGGCTGAATTAAGTCGTCACTACGACCTCAGCAAAGTTATCCTTGAACCTTCTTTTATTTGTGAACATTTGGGTGTACAGGGTAGAGTTGATTTGATGACAATAGACTCCAATTTGTTGATAGAACAGAAATCTGGCAAGAACGGCAATATAGAAAAACCACAATTCAGAAAATATGACATAGGTCTAGAGAAACATGTTGCTCAAATATTGTTGTACTATGGGGTATTAAGAAACAATTTCCAAAAGAATTATAATGAGATAGCTCCGTTTTTACTATACTCAAAATACGATCCAAGCATAGGGTTAGTGTTGCAAGTATTTAGGCCTTATTCTTCGGCTGATTTCGAATCCCCCACGTTGTATGAAGTGATGAAATTCCGAAACAGTGTTGTTGCATTAAACTTTAGATTCGCAGAAAATGGAATTGGTGATTTCTTGAATGAATTATCTCCTGAGTTGTTGAATGTTAGAAAAGAAAATGGGAATCTATACAATAATTACTTATTGCCAGAAATAGTCAAAGTGATTAGTCCTCTCAAATGTATGAGCCATATTGAAAGTGATTACTTTTCAATATTTTTTAAATTTATAATGAGAGAACAGTTAGAAGACAAGTTGGGTGCAGGTGATTCTAGAAAAAGTTCATATGCGGATATGTGGTTAAAACCTGTTGAATCAAGGATTGAATCAGGTGATATTTTTATGGGATTGACAATAAAAAATGTAGAAAAATCAGAATTCGCTTCTGGATATGACAGACTTCATTTTTATTTGCCAAAGCATGGGGACAATTTTCTACCAAGTTTAAGAATGGGTGATATTGTCTATGTATATACGTATAACAAAGAACCTATAGTCACTAAGAATTTTTTGTTTTCAGGCACTTTGATTGTTATAAAATCAGACGAAATTGTGGTGAAACTGGCTCATAGTGTCAAAAATCCGGCAATTTTCAAAATTATCTGCAACTTTGATGATATAACAGGAAAAGGTAATGTTTCAAAAGAAAACAATCCATTTTTTGCCATAGAACGTCAATGCATGGATACGTCAATCAATTCTAGTTTGTTTGCTTTGCACTCTCTTATGACTTCGCCAAAAGAGAGGAGAGATTTGTTGTTGTCGCAGAGAGAACCTAGGCTTAATAAAAATGTTAAATTGACACGGTCATATGACATAAAAGGAGATAAATATTATGATGATATATTATTGAAGGCAAAGCAGGCAACTGATTATTTTTTATTGGTTGGACCACCTGGAACAGGAAAAACGCATAGAGCCATAAGATATATGGTTGAAGAGGAACTCACGTCAAGAGATGCTTGTCTATTGATTATGGCTTATACAAATAGAGCAGTGGATGAATTGTGTTCTATGCTTACAGATGAACTTGGTGTTGAATATATCCGTTTGGGAAAGACATATTCGTGTGATGAAAAATATCGTAGATTTCTTTTGAATGGCTTGCTAGAATCAGATGGCAACATGACACTTCAGGGGTTGAAGGACAAGCTTAATTCAACAAGAATAGTGGTTGGAACTGTTGCTTATTTAAATGCAAAGCCTTTTATACTGGGTGTTAAACAATTTTCTTTGGCAATAATAGATGAATCATCACAATTATTGGAAACTAATGTTGTGGGTATTTTGTCTTCCAATATCAAAGATAAAAACAGATGTGATATAGACAAATTTATACTTGTTGGCGATTATAAGCAATTGCCTGCCGTTGTGGCTCAAAAAGAGAAATATTCTAAGGTCTCTGAAATAAGTTTAAATGAAATTGGATTGTCAGATTGCAGAAATTCGTTGTTCTATCGATTGGTAAGGCATGAATTGAACTGCGAAAGACATGATTTTGTTGCTGTCCTTAATCGTCAGGGACGAATGCATCCAGAAATATTTGATTTTCCGGGATGTTATTTTTACGAAAAAGAAAATATAAAACCTGTGCCTGTTGAACATCAAACAAAAAAGGAGCTTCAATATGTCAGGTGCAAGAATGAGAATTTTCTGAATAAGATATTGTCAAATAATAGATTAGTTTTCTTTGATTGCAAGTCTATGGATGACATAACCAATTCAGACAAGATAAATACGGCCGAAGCTGAATTAACTACAGAAATTTATATGGCCCTATATAAAATGTTTGGGGATTCATATGACATGGAGAAATCTATTGGAATCATTGTGCCGTATAGAAATCAGATTTCCTTAATTCGTAAACGTCTTGTCGAAAAATTTAATGAAGCAAATCTGGATTTAAGACCTATTGAAAATTTGACAATTGACACTGTTGAAAGGTATCAAGGAAGTCAAAGAGATGTTATAATCTATTCATTCACCATATCAAAGTCATACCAGTTGGATTTTCTGACATCAAATTCATTTATGGAGGACGGAAAAACAATAGATCCTAAACTGAATGTTGCAATGACAAGAGCCAGGGAACAACTGATAATGCTTGGAGACTCAGACTTGTTAGCTTCTAATTATATATTTTCAGAAATGATTAAGCATGTTAAGGGAAAAAATGGTTTTTTCGATTCCGTAGAAGTTAAAAAAAATCATTTTTAAGTGATAGTGAATAATATAAAACATCTCAAAATTTAGACTATATCAAAAAGTATATTAGCAAAGAGCTAGGATAATATATTGAGCTCTATGGATGGATATAGTCTATAATTTCTAGTTTCATCCCAAAAGTCATTTTTTATAGAGGTTGGCTTTAATTACTTGATAATCGTCCCGTTTATTTTCATTGTTATTTTTCCTACATTAGTTTTGATAATGTTTCTTTTTGAGAAATAACCAGTGCTCCATAATTTGTATACTAAACAAACTTTGACAGAATCTCCAAATTCAACCGGAGCTTTGTCCCAATAAAATTCGGTACACGCACATCTTGACTGAATGTCATTTATAACAAGAGGTTGATTAAATTTATTTTGAATATAAATGCATGTGTCAATATATTTTTCTTTTGCATGATGCGCTCCCAAATTCACATCAAAAGTCATCTTATTGTTTTGACAAAAAGATGTAGCAGCACATAAAATTGTCAATAGGGAAACAAAGGCGAGTTTCATTCTATATAGTATTCATATATAAACAAGATTCCAGCAATGATAAATATTATGCCGACTATTTTTTGAAGTGCTGACTCTAGTTTTATGAATTTGTTTGTTATTATCTGAAATCTGTTATAACCATATTTGAACAGCCCCCAGATTATTAAAAGTGGCAGTGATGCGCCAAAAGCAAATAAAATTGGATGTATGGCATTGCTTGTGCTTATTGTAACTGGCATTAATACACCAAAAAACAAAGATGCGCAATATGGACAAAAAGCTAAGGCAAGTATAAAACCAATAAAAAAAGAATATCTTTTTTGGGCTACTTTGTTTTCCAACTTAAATCTCCTTATACATTTCTCTGAGAACCCGTGAATATGTATTATTTCTGCCATGACAGTTCCAATTATTATAAATAATGGCCCTATGATGTATCCGAAAAATGATTGTACTCTTTTAGCAACATCAAGAGAGTCTGCAAAAAACAATAATAATATGCCAAGAGCAGAGTATAGGACAAATTTACCAAGTATGTACAGAAACCAGTTTGCTGTCATACTTGTGGTCTTCTGAGACAGAAAAGATAGAATAGAAAGATTTGCCGCAATGGTGCAAGGACTGACAGATACAAGTATTCCTGAAATTGCTGAAATCGCGAATGTGTTGTTATTTAATATGTTATATATACAATCTGTCATCGTGCTCTTTTATTTGTTATTTTCCAATAGTCCGTCAATTGTGGTTTTTAATCCTTGTTTGAATTCATTCGGTCTAGCTGGAATATTTGTAAACGCAAAATCATTTAAATCAACCTTAAATGTCAATGTATCTTTTTCAACCAAAAGAATCAGCCCGTTTGTGTAAATTTCCCATTTAGATGTGAAATTTTTACTTGAATCCTCCATTATATTCAAGTGCTTTTCCTGTATGGTTTTGTTTTCAAGTTCTTCTTTGTAGTATTCTGAAAGAACACTCTTTGCTTCATTTTCTATCATTTCCACACTAGGGCAATATGCATTAGCACTTAAGTAATACACATCTATATGTGTTTGAGCGAATACTTGGAAAAAAATGAAAATCGATAATAAAAAGGAAAAAATATACTTCATATTTCAATTGTTATTATGTATGTTACAACATAAACTGTCAATTTGTTGTAATGTTGGATTTATAGAAAGTATCCTATCATTATTGTCAATAATAAAACAATAAGGTAGATTATTTACTCCAAAGGACTTCGTGATTTTTGTTTCCCAATAGTCTTTTGAGTGAAATGTGTAATAATTTACTGGCTTTTCCTTATTGATATTTGTATGTTTGTCTTCTTTGCCAATGAATATGGAAACGAAATAAATATTTTTCTCAATATTTTTATTTGCTAATTCAATGATTTTAGCCTCTCTCTTTGAATGTGAATTTCCGTTGCTAGAATTAAAGTTTATTATGTAAAACTTGTTTTCAAAGAAGTTGTTGTTGATAATGGTTCCTGAATCAGAGACAAATTCAAAAATAGGAGTCATGTCTCCAATCTTTAAATCAACATTGTATAATTCGTATTCGCTATTAAGATATTCTACATATTCTGATTTGGAAATGTCTTTTGAGAATAGACATATTGTCGGTATAAGTTTTTTTATGTCAGTTTGTCTATCAAGAAGCAGGTAATAAACAAAATATGCAGCTCCGACTGAACGTGGATTCCGTTCGACAAAATCATAGCATGAATTTATCATAGAGTCTTCGATTGCAATGATTTTATCTTTTGTTTGTTTCTCAGAGGTGCTATCTTTGTCATTTACCATATTAGACCACAAATTATTTTTTTGAGCCTGACATTGCTTGTAGGTTTCAACAAGGGTTTGAAAATCATTTTCATTTTTTGAGCCCCTTATTTTAATCTCCTCTGGAATACGTGCTGTTCCGCTTATTTCAATTTTGCTGTTTTCAACTATTAGATTTATTTTAGTTTTGTTTCCAATCAATATCTGACATTCACATGGAACTTCAAGTCTTCCGTGAAAGGAGAATTCATTGTCAACCACCTCTGAACTGTCAATTATGTAGCTGGTTCCTTTGATCAAATCTTTGTGAATCAAATAGGCATACTCTCCCTGGGTGTTCCTTATATTTCCGTGTATAGAAAACTCATCTTCTATGCATGATTGATTTACATATACAATCAATGTTATCCAAAAGAATAGAATTCCCTTTGTTCCGTATGAGCGCATTGTTTGTTTTTTCTTGCAAAGTTAGATTATTTCTGCATTTGTTGCAACATTGTTGCAATAAGATGTTGCACATATTTGGTTGTAATGTGCCATTTTGAGGGAATTTGGGACATTTTTATTATGTGTATATTGATTACATAAATTTGTCATTTTGCTTGTATGTTGTATGATTGCACAGTTTTGACTTAAATGTGTAATATCTTGTTTATTAGTGTTTTTGCACTTTTTGTTTGACAGTGTGCAAAATATTGGTCAAATCTATTAAAAATTGTATAATTAATATTTTTTCTTGAATTATGTTTTTGGACACAAACATAAATATGTATTTTAGCACAGTGAAAAAATAATGAAATATGTCAGATAAAATAATAGTTGGCGAAAAGGTAAAACTTTTAAGAGAGCAAAAAAAATTAAGTGTTTCTGATTTGGCAGAAAGAAGTGGTTTGACAGAAGATGTAATAAATTACATTGAAAGTGCAGAGGATATACCAGCTTTAGCTCCGTTGTGCAAAATTTCAAGAGGTTTGGGGGTCAGACTGGGAACATTCTTGGATGATACAGAGGAGTTAGGACCAGTTGTTACAAGAGCTGATTCAAAACAGCCTAGCATAAGATTAAGCTCTAGCAAGTTGGAAGATATGAAGTACAGCTCATTGGCGGCATCGAAAGCAGGACGCCATATGGAACCATTCTTCATAACTTTGGATTCTGATTCTAAAAAAGACGTTCCTGCCTCAGAACATGAAGGCGAGGAATTTATTTATGTGCTAGATGGCGAAGTCGAATTGGATTATGGAAAGAAGAAATATAATCTGAATCCAGGTGATTCTATTTACTTTGATTCTATAATCAAGCATCACCTTCATGCTGCGAATGGCAAAAAAGCCACTTTTTTGGCAGTTATTTACACTCCAGCATAATTACAGAATTGAAAATTTGCAAAGAGATGGAACTTTCAAATAGAACTTTGGGTGACTGGCTAGAACATTGGGCAACAGTTCAGCCAAACAAGGAATACTTAGTTTTTTCTGACAGAAATCTTAGATTCACTTGGAAACAATTTGATGACAGAGTTAATTTGTTTGCCAAGGGATTGCTTTCGTTGGGTGTAAAAAAAGGAAGTAATGTTGGCATATGGGCAAATAATGTGCCTGATTGGTTGACATTTTTATATGCAACTTCAAAAATTGGTGCAGTTTTAGTTACTGTAAACACAAGTTACAAACAAAGTGAATTAGAGTATCTGTGCAAAGATAGTGACATGGATACTTTATGCTTGACTAACGGCACATGGGAGAGTGATTTTGTGGACATGACGTACAATATGCTCCCTGAATTGAAGACAAATCAAAGGGGACATATAAACAATAGTAATTTTCCTAAACTTCGTAATGTAATCTTCATTGGTCAGGAAAAGCACAGAGGCATGTATAACACAGCTGAATTGATGCTCCTTGGAGAGAACACAGAGGATTCATTGCTAGCTGATGCAAAATCAAAGGTTTCTTGCCATGATGTTGTTAATATGCAGTATACATCTGGAACGACTGGATTTCCTAAGGGTGTGATGCTGACTCATTATAATATTGCAAACAATGGATTGATAACAGGTGACAATATGAAGTTTACCTCGGAAGATAAACTTTGTGTGTGTGTGCCTTTGTATCATTGCTTCGGTATTGTTTTGGCTACAATGAATTGTTTGACACATGGCTGCACTGAGGTTATGGTCGAAAAATTTGATCCTTTGGTCGTATTGGCTTCAATACATAAAGAGAGATGCACTTCTGTATATGGTGTCCCTACAATGTTTATCGCAGAGTTGAATCATCCAATGTTCAGCATGTTTGATATGAGTTCTTTGAGAACTGGTATCATGGCTGGTTCTCTCTGCCCAGTTGAACTAATGCGCGAGGTTGAGCAGAAGATGTTTATGAAAGTAACCAGTGTGTATGGTTTGACAGAAACATCACCAGGAATGACTCAGACTAGAATAGACGATTCTTTTGAGAAACGTTGCACCACTGTTGGTCCTCATTTCCCATATGTGGATGTGAAAGTGATAAATCCAGAAACCGGGGAATTCTGCAAACCAGGAGAACAGGGAGAGATGTGTTGCAAAGGATTTAATGTTATGAAAGGATATTATAATAATCCGAAAGCAACAGCCGAGATTATAGACAAGAATGGATACTTACATTCTGGTGATTTGGGTGTAGAAGATGAAGATGGATTTTACCGAATCACAGGTCGTATAAAGGATATGATCATTAGAGGTGGAGAAAATATTTATCCACGCGAGATAGAAGAATTTTTGTATCAAATGCCTGAAATTAAGGATGTGCAGGTGGCTGGTGTTCCTTCTCCTAAATATGGAGAGGCTGTTGGCGCTTTCATCATCTTGCAAGAGGGTGCTAATTTAACAGCTGAAGATGTGCAGGAATTCTGTAAGTCTAAAATAGCAAGATACAAAATACCAAAATACATATTTTTCTTGGACCAGTTTCCAATGACTGGAAGTGGAAAGATTCAGAAGTTTAAACTCAAAGAATTGAGTGTGAAGCTGTGTAAAGAACATGGTATTGAAATTATTTAATTACAGAGGCTGGACTAGTCCCAAAATCCGTTACATGGTTAATGTATTTATAAGACATAATTAATAACTTCTATCACAGCGTTGTTGGGCTAGTCCAACAACGCTGTGATTTTTTTGTATGTTTTAATTTACATCGTGTTGAGCGTGCATTTGTTCTGGAGTGAGGATAACCGCAGGAGTAGAGAGGGCTATTGGTGTTATGTTTGCATACAGGTCATAGGATTTGTCTTACTTATTTCAAACTTGAACTTCCTCAACCATCTCTGATAAATGTCAGAAAAATATTGTATTTCCCGATCTGAATGATGAATTAAGCTCTTGTATTTATATAATCTTCCTTTTTTTGCCATTTTTAGGGCACGCAGTACACCTTCCGTGTCAGGACTGGAATGAAAATTTTCTTTGAGTATGCGTCTGTTTTCAATGTCAAATACATTGATTACTTCTGCATCCAATATAGGTAATGCCAGACACCCAAACTTGCTTTGGCCTGTTAACATCTAAACTTGCAACTATTTTCTTGTATTTGTGAAATCTGTGATGAGAGTTTGTGGTAGTGAGAAAAAAATGGAACAGCTTTATAAGCATCTTGTTTTCCTTCAATATAGTAAACTGCTTATCCCTTGCCGACCACGGGGGCTCTCATACTGTCATGAAGCACATAATTCGATTTTTGTTTCCTTTAATCTTTTACTACTGACATTTTAAAGGTCATGCGATAGTCCTTTTGTGTGCATTTCTTGTAACATTGTTACATTTTATTGTGTGACTCTATTATAGGACTAGACATTTTTGTGCAAAAAGAGGGCGTATCATTTGATACGCCCTCTTTTATTATTTAAAAATTATTTATTTATGTGCTTTGTAATAATCAACAGCTATTTTCGTGTTTTCAATTATTGCATTTGAAGAATATGTGGCTCCACTTGCTCCATCAATGTCTAAATTGTCATTGATTGATTTTCCGATAAGTTTTTTATATACTATGTTCTGTGCCGCATTGAAAAAAGATGGAGTTTCACTGTTTTTCATTGCTTCTATTTTTACAATTTTATCATTGTTTATATACACATTCAACGGTGTCGTTCCATTGTAGCCTACAATCATTTCTCCTATGATTGTCGTGTTAACAACATAATTGCCATCGTTATCCTTTTTCATATTAGAATCAGAACAAGATGAAGGTGTTATTGCAAGAAATATTAAAAATGAAATGACTAATGGTTTGCGCATAATTATCTTGAATTTTTATTTTGTGTGTTAAAAACACTGGATGTTATTTAGCGGTATAGTATAGAGTGGAGCAGTTGTTCTTTGTTAGTAATTTTTTTGCCATCTTTTGTATTTCAGCAGAAGAAATACTGTTATGAAGTTCTATCCTTTTGTTATAATCATTTACATCACGTATCATTTCTGATTTCGCCAAATCAACAGCTATATCCTTGTAAGTAGTAGGGTAGAGCCTGTCGGCCTCATAAAAATTCTTTACTTTTTGCATCTCCTCTTCTGTTGGAGGGTTATCCTTTAGCAAATCTATTTCAGCCATGATGATTTTATCAGCTTCTTCCAATGTGATATTTTTATTAGGCGTTGCAACTATATATATAAGTCCCTCATCATTATATGAACCAATAAATGATTCAATTGATTCAAACTTCATCTGATCCATTATAAGATGTTGCTGAAGCCTGCTTGATTTGCTGTATGATAATATATCTGTTAAAAAATCACTTGTGTAATATCCATTAATATCGTAAATGTTAGGTGCTCTGTATATCTTGTAAATTTTACTTGTTGGAACCTCTCTATGTACAGTTTTTTTTCTTGAGCGGACTTGATCTGGTTCTGGAGCTAAATCCCTTTTTGCTATGTTTCTGGAAGGAATATCCTGGAACCACTTTTTTGCCAATCTAACCACTTCATCCCATGATATATTACCAACCACAGATAAAACCGCATTGTTAGGTGCATAGTGAGAATAAAAAAAATCTTTCACATCGTTGATGGTGGTTTTCTGTACATGTTCCAATTTTTTTCCTATCGTCAGCCATTGGTAAGGATGTTCTTTAAAGACCATTTTGTTTATAATCTCATTGACATCACCATATGGTTTGTTTAAATTTCTTTCTTTGAATTCCTCACAAACAACCTTTTTTTGCACTTTCAAAGAATCCTCGGAAAACGAAAGACTTAACATTCTGTCAGATTCCAAGTAAAATGCAATTTCTGCGTTTTCCTTTGGCATCACATCATAGAAATTTGTGAAATCGCAGTTAGTCCATGCGTTGTTTGTTCCGCCTGATTTTTGCATGATTCCGTCAAAATCTGGCACATTTACACTTCCTCCGAACATCAAATGTTCCATTAAGTGAGCGAAACCGGTATGGTCAGGACTCTCGTCTTTTGAACCAACGTTGTAAAGCACATCAACAACCACCATAGGACAACTGGTGTTTTCGTAGTGTACTACTCTCAGACCATTATCTAGAACTGTTTTATTTATATTTATAATCCCTGACATTATATATGTTTTATTTTAAAAATATACCAGAAAGAAATCTTCCTGTCTTTTGACCATCTCGTCTGACAGAGTAAAAATTATTGTTCGAGTATGTGTCAATGTCTAAATTGTATATGTATTGAGAATCTGTATATTTTTGCAATTGTATATTGACAGCTTTTCTTAGATTTATTTTCATGTCATTCTCCTTTTTTACCAAAATCTCAGACATTTCTGATTTAGAAAAATGAGCTTTGAAGATATTAACCAAATCTTCTTTAACCTCATAATTTTCACAGGATATGCATGGACCAACTAGAAAAGTAAGTTTGGTCTTGACTTCACTCTGCCCTAAAATATAGAGAACCACATTGTCTATTATGTCAGAAACAATTCCCCTCCAACCAGCGTGAATTGCCGCGCAGTAGCCATTGTCGGATACCAATAAAACGGGAACACAATCGGCTGTAGACACTGCAATGGCTATTTTATTCAAGTTAGTAATAAGTGCGTCTGAACAAGATATAAGTCTTTCTTGATTTTCTTTGTCTAGCTGTAGAAAATTATTGTCTATAATAGTAAATTCGTTCTTATGGACCTCTCTAGGAACAAACAGTCTATTGTGTGAAATTTTTAATATGTCACACAGCTGATTTCTGTTTGATTCAACAACATCAAGTTTTTCTCCGCAAAAATATCCCATGTTAGACTCGGCATACTCAAACAAGCTATTTCCTCCAAATCTTGTTGTGATAAAGTGGTCGAAATTTGGATTTACATCAGAAAATCTTTCGTCTCTTATGATTTTAATCATTCGGGTCTATCTTAAAAGATAAAATGTTAAATCACCTTGATAAACTATATCTTTCAGGATTTTAGCATTTCTTTTTATCTCGCCAAGTTTTATATATTTGAATTCTTTAAAGAAAAAACTACTTGCCAAAAAAATCCTTTTTGAGAATGGTTCGTACATGATTTCACCCTCATGGATGGTCATATATGGTATACTATCATTGTTTGTTCTGTTTAAGTCTAAATCAGATTCATATATCATATCGTCATCCATTTTCGTAAAACTAAGTGTGATTGGCATTTTCTTAGCAAAATCCTCCGTGGTTTCGTTTCTTTGAAGAGTCGCAAACGCATAATTGCCACCAAACTCAATCTTTATGAAGATAGGTTTTGTATCTACACTATCATTTTGAGCATTAGCAACTGAAGTGTAAAATATCAAGCATGCTACAATAAAATTAACAAATCTCATTGCTAGTTGTTTTTTTCGTCTTCGATTGTTGGTATTGACCTTATTATGTTAAAATCTTTCCAATATTTAGCTTTTTTGTAATTTTCAAGAGCTGATTTTGGAACTTCAATCCAACAAGTTTTTTTGTCTATATTTTCAAAAGATGTTTCGTCGCACAATGGTGGATTGATAGCATAACACCTTATGACAGAAACTTTAGAATCACCTGTAAAAGCTTTGGCTCCAATACTGTCTAAAGTGTTAGGCAGAGCAATAGCTTGCAGACTTAGGCATTCTCCAAAACCTTTAGCTTGGATTTTTGTCATTCCATAAACTTCGTGCAAATCCAGTGCCACAATTTTGTCGAATTCAAAAATTCTCTTACCTACAACAGACAAGTCTGACAGATCTATTTTACCGGTCACTTTCAATCTGCTTATAGTTCTCCAATCTTTTTCTGATCTTTCTGAATTTATTGTTCCAGGCTTTTTAACGTCAATAATAGTCCAAGGCTGATTCCAGTATGTCCAATGAGCACTCGTTATGCTATCCTCCTTGGTTTTTGATATGTTTTTTTGATTACTTTCTTTTTGCTCTTTTTCTCTTTTTTGCTTGGCGTCTTCACCACCAGTTAAACCTCCACTGTTTTGTGCTATCTTTATAACACTATTTGCTCTGAGAATGCCGTCACCCAATTGCTCAAGATTTCTTTGAATGATATCGTCTATGGTTGAATTATATATCCTAGCCAAAGATATGAGTGTATCACCTGGTTTCACCTTGTAGGTTATTATGTTTATCTCTGGTAGATTTTCGTTCAACATATTTTCTTTGACTGGCACCATTATTATCATATCGGCTTGTAATCCTTTTTCTCGAACAATAGGATTTTGTTCTAGCAATTCAGCCTCAGTTACCTTAAAAGCCGTAGTCAGACTGGTCATTGTTTCGCCAGTCTGTACCATATAAGCAAAGTATTTTTTTCCATTTATAATTTTTATTGCAGAGGCTTTAAAAGATATAGATGGAGATTGAAGTAGCAATGATAAACAAATTGCCTTGAGTAAGCCTTTTCTCATGATAAAAAATGTTATTGATAAATAACCTATATAGACACACTATTTTACAAATATACATATAAAGTTATATTCCTCCATTTAAGTGTAAAATAAAAAAATCGCATTTGTTTCTCAACAAATGCGTTTTTCTACAAAGCAATTATGCTTTTTTTTGATGTTTTTTTATGGTGATTTTATTGCAATGCAAAAGTAGTTATTATTTTATAATGATTAAATTATTTAACTAATTTTTACTTACAGCATTTTTTACATAATCATATCTATTAGCTGCATTCCATAAAATCCACTCGTCATATCCCGAATCATAAACAGCTTGTATTTGTTCTTTAAGTTGTTGACTGCCATAGGAAATATGTCCTTTGACCCATTTTGCAGTAAAGCATTGCAGCCATGGTCTAACTCGAGCTTTTGGTGTATGTAATGTGTCATTAAGAATCTTTTGAGACAACTGACATGCCTTTAGTATTGTTTTATATGGTTCTGCATCTGGTACTGCCAATCCGAACGTATTGTTCCTGTAGTGTGAAGGATAAATCATCGGACAAATAGCATCAGTGACCTTAGCTAAAGCCGGATAGTTTTGTCCTGTCATATATCTATCAGGATTGCTTCCTATGACTGTGCCAAATAGGTCTGCACCCCACACTATATTTTTTTCATGAAGCCTGTTCTGAACATACGAGAAGAAGTCTGTTAACAATTGCTCCCTTGTATATTCCTTTAGGTTTGCTCCATAGCATGCTGCGTTTGCGTCTTTCCCGATAGGAAATCTCACATAATCAAATTGAATTTCATCAAAACCATCTTCTGTTGCTTGCTCTGCCAGCTCGCATAAATAGTTCCATACCTCCTTCTTGTATGGATTTACCCATGGCAATCCCTTTCCATCTGTAACATAGGCCCCATCCGGTTTGCATAAGGCTAAATCTGGTTTGTGCTTAGCTAATATAGGATCTTTAAAACATACAATTCTGCCGATGACGTATATTCCATTCTTGTGCATTCGCTCCAAGAATGCAGGCATGTCTCTGACATACCTGTAACAAGCTCCTGATTCTATAGCTGTTGGATTGTTAATCCTGTAAGTTAATTCACCTCCATCATTTTTTATATCAAGGACTATAGTATTCAGTTCAGTGGAAGTAATCAAATCAACTATAGAATTCATCCTTTTGCTACCAGCTATAGGACCTGTAATATACAAACCTTTTACTTTTACGCTGGGAATAAGCAGAGAGCCATTTTTTGTTATCTCTTTTGCTCTTGTTATCGACAAAGGGCATGTGTCTTTCACTGTCTCCACTTTTTTCTCATCTGCAGTTGTTGCAGAATCAACTGCTATGATAGAGTCACTAGAGGCTGAAACAGAAAAAGTGTCAGCTGCAACAGTATCCGCATTAACGTTGTCAACTTGGTCATTGACGTCGCTTTTTATTTTATTTCCACATGAAAGCAATAAAAGCAAAGACAACGAAAATAATATATTATTATTAGTCATAATCGTATGTAGTAACAATTATATTTTTTATAAATCAAGGGCCTTGTCTACTTCCTCACAAATACTTAGTCTTCCGTTAACAGAAGCTACTGATTCAACAATGCCTTTGTTAATCAATTGATTATCAGATAGCCTATATATATCTTGATAGAATACATATTTCAAGCCATCTTTTTTGATGTTCAACTTGCAAACAAATTCATCTCCACTTTTTAGAGAATGTTTAAATCTTAGTTCGACTTTGGTAACAACAAGGTCAATACCTTTGCTGTGCATTTCAGCAAAATCAATACCTTTCGTTTTTATGAACATATGTCTTGTGTGTTCAAGATAATGCTGATAGTTTGCATTATTGACAATTCCTTGTAAGTCGCATTCATAATCTCTTACCTGGAATTTTTCTTCAAAAATATATTGGGGCATTTTAATTACAATTTATTTCGTTGATTAGATTTAGTGTGTGAACTCCAACAACAGCCGCTGTCTCTGTTCTGAGTCTGTTTTCTCCTAAAGAAACAGGGATGAATTTACATCTAAGTGCTAGTTTGATTTCCTCCTCGCTAAAATCGCCTTCTGGACCAATTAGAATTGTTGCTGAATGATTTGGTTCATAGGTTTTGCTTAATAATTTTTTTTCATTATTGTAACAATGTGCTATGAATAAATCGCCTGTCCTTTCCTTTGAAACAAAGTCACGAAAATGACACATGTCGTTGAACTTTGGAACGAAAGCCTTTTGTGATTGTTTGGCTGCAGAAATTATAATTTTTTCAATTCTGTCGTTTTTTATCACTTTCCTTTCAGAGTGGTCACACAGAAGAGGTGTGATTTCATCAACTCCAATTTCAGTGATTTTTTCAGCCATCCATTCAATGCGGTCAAGATTTTTTGTCGGCGCAACAGCCAAATGTATGCTGAAGTCCCTTTTTTTATAATCGTGAATGCAATTAGTTATCCTAACCTCGCATTTCTTATGGTTTGCAACTATAATTTCGGCTTGAAATAAATTTCCCAAGCCATCAATTATTTCCAACGACTCTCCTTCTTTCATTCGAAGAACTCTTACCGCGTGGTTTGATTCCTCTTCTGTCAGACAGTTTGTATTTAAAATATCAGGAGCATAAAAAATAGCCATTACATGCAAATATTTTTAGTTGTCATAAAAATGTTCATTTCTTATATTTTTCCTATTTCCGGTTCTTTTTATGCTAATCGTCATTATCTTATTTTCATTTGTTTATCTTCTTTATTATTCGATGCAGTTTGCTATATCCTTATATTTTTCCATTATGCCCTTTCATTATTTTTGATATAGCTTGCTTTTTAAACATGTGTTTTAATTACCAAGAGCCATTCTCTTGTTTTTGATTCGTTTATGGCAAATTCACATTTTTATCCTTCTTCGTCAATTAGAATCAGTTATCTATCTTTTATTATAACAATCAGTTAAAGACAATAAATTATCAGGAATATTAGAAATATAATAAAAAAATATTTTTGTCTTTGCTATATAATGGAAAAATGCACACCGAAGTGGCTCAACACAGCGAGTAAAATTAAACAAAAAAAACGAGACAATATATGTAATTGGTAAAATTCAGACAAATCGACAGGCAGAACAGACAGCCCTATATGAAAGTCACTGGCAAGACTCTAATTATTATTTTTCTATAGATGAATGGCTACACCATTATCTGTTCAGATTCCATGAAATAAATCACAAAAGGAATGGTGTGCTTCGACTATGCAAGATTTGCAACATACTTGATATTAAAGATAAGGCCAAAAAAGGAAGAATTGCCTATCTCAAAGGTAAACTTAATCATATTACCGATCAAGAAATAGTTGCTAAAATATATGAAGCGGCTGTGGCTGGAGTGAAGATTGAGCTAGTGGTCAGAGGAATTTGTTCGTTGAAATCTGATTTGCCAGAATTAAATGGAAATCTAAAAGTTGTAGGCATCATCGATCGATATTTGGAGCATTCGCGCATATTGATCTTTGCCAATGGAGGGGATGAGAAGTATTTCGTGGGTTCTGCCGATTGGATGCCTCGCAATTTAGACAATCGAGTGGAGGCTATGGTTCCTATTTATGATGAAGTGATTCGTCAGGATCTTAAACGAACCGTAGAATTCGGTTTGCGAGATACTTTGCAAGGCAGAATTGTGGATGGTAGCGGTAAAAACGCTCCTAATTCGACTGATGAAAATTTACCATTTGCATCTCAACAAGGGCTATGGAATGCTTATAAAGAAGAAAATGTTCTTGATGAGAGAAAAAAGAAGAACAAAAAACGGAACACGGGGAAAAAAGAATGGAAGACAAAAGACAAATCAGAAGTTGAAATTCATGCGGAAAAAGAAGTTGAAGTGAGTAATTCTAAAACTGCTTTAGTCACATCTAAAACTACAACTTCAGCAAAAAAGGAAATAAGATGATTGAACAATTTAGTGAATCTGCCAAATTCGCTTCGGTTGATATAGGATCGAATGCCGTTCGCTTTATGGTGAAAACCGCGACACACCAACCAAATGGAATTATTAACTCGTCGGTGCTTATGTATACGCGAGTTCCAATTCGTCTAGGTGAGGATGTATTCATAAAAGGAAAAGTCAGCGACTATAAAACAAAACAATTGATACAGGTGATGAAAGCTGTACGCCATTTGCTCAAAGTCTGTTGTGTTCAAAACTTTAGAGCTTGTGCTACTTCTGCTTTGCGTGAGGCAAAAAATTCGAAAAAGATAGTTGAAGAGGTTGTAGAAAAGACGAAAATAAATATAGAGGTTATTAGTGGGCGCGAAGAGGCCAGACTGCTATATGCTAACCGACAAATAGAGAATAAGAAGTCTTTGCAAATGTATGTAGATGTAGGGGGTGGCAGCACCGAAATATCACTTATTAAGGATGGACAAGTCATAGAAAGCCGTTCTTTTAAGGTGGGTACCGTCAGAATGTTGTTAAATGCGACTGAAAATGGTGTGATGGAGAACTTGCGTAAGGAAGTGGTTGACTTGAATGTACGATATAATGACATTCATTTGGTTGGTTCTGGTGGTAATATTGAAAAATTTTACTCACTTTCCGACCAAAAAGATAAGGTTAAAAAAACATTGCCAATTGCATCGCTACGTGCCTTATATGACGATTTGAAATCATTAAGCGTAGATGAACGAATTGAGAAATACAACTTTAAACGCGATAGGGCAGATGTGATTGTTCCTGCAGGAGAAATATTTTTAACAATAGCCGATGGTATAGGTGCCAGTGAAATTAATGTGCCAATGTATGGCTTGGCCGATGGTATTGTGGCTGATCTTATCAAGAATTATTGGGGTATAAATAACAATAGTTAGTTGAATTTTTAACTATATAGGCCTGTTCTTTTACTCAGTAAATTGTCAGCCTACTTCTGACAAATACTGATTAATTATATCCATAATGCCATTTGACGAGCTTATAAAACATTGAATGTAGATGGTTTAATGGTATCATAAAAATAGCGAACTATACGCCACCGTATAGTTCGCTATTCATTTTACAATTCAAGTAAATATATTTACTTGTAGATTTCTTTTTTGCCAGCAAGCAAAGTGTTCTTAATCAAAGAACAAATTGTCATTGGTCCAACACCACCAGGAACAGGTGTGATATAACTGCATTTTGGTGCAACATTTTCAAAATCAACATCACCAGTCAATTTGAAACCATTCTTTGCATTGGCGTCTGGTACTCTTGTTGTACCAACATCAATGATCACAGCGCCATCTTTTACCATATCGGCAGTTACGAATTTAGGCTTGCCCATAGCTGCGATGATTATGTCAGCCTCTCTGCAAATCTCCTTGATATTTTTTGTGTGACTGTGACAAATTGTAACAGTTGCATCACCTGGGTAACTTTTCTGTGCCATCAAAGATGCAATTGGCTTGCCAACAATGTTGCTCCTTCCAATTACGACACAATTTTTTCCAGATGTTTCGATATTATATCTTTTCAGCAGTTCCAAAATACCGGCAGGAGTTGCAGAAACAAAAGAAGGCAAACCGATAGAAGTTCTACCTACATTTATAGGATGGAAACCGTCAACATCCTTTCTGTAGTCAATTGCCTCAATAACCTTCTGTTCTGATATATGTTTAGGCAATGGCAACTGCACAATAAATCCGTCAACGTCAGGATCGTTGTTCAACTTATCTATTGCTTTGAGGAGTTCCTCTTCTGTGATATTGTCTTCGAATGCAATTTTTGTTGACTTGAATCCAACCTGTTCACAACTTAAAACTTTGTTCTTGACATAAGTTTCAGAACCACCATCATGTCCAACTATTATCACTGCAAGATGAGGAATTTTTCCTCCTTTTGCCTTGATTTCTGCCACTTCGGCTGCAACTTCTTTTTTTACTTGCATTGAAATTGCTTTGCCATCAATAAGTTCCATATTGTAACTATTTATATTTTATCTAAATTTCATTGGCATTCTCATTTTTCCTTTGCTCTGAGTAACCAATTTCATCATTTTTCTTGTCTCATCAAACTGTTTGATTAGTCTGTTAACCTCTTGCAGAGATGTTCCACTTCCCTTTGCTATTCTGTTTCTTCTACTACCATCCAGTATAGAAGGATTTGTTCTCTCTTTTTTTGTCATAGAGCAAATAATAGCCTCGATGCTCTTGAATGCGTCATCGTTGATGTCTATGTCTTTTAGAGCCTTACCAACGCCAGGAATCATTGCAGCCAAATCCTTGAGGTTTCCCATTTTTTTGATTTGATGGATTTGGTTAAGGAAATCGTTAAAGTCAAATTGATTTTTTTCGATTTTTCTTTGTAATTCCTTTGCTTGTTTCTCATCAATAGCATCTTGTGCTTTTTGAACCAAGCCGACAATATCACCCATACCGAGAATTCGGCCGGCCATTCGATTTGGATCAAAGATGTCTATAGCATCAAGTTTTTCGCCTGTTCCAATGAATTTGATTGGTTTATTAACAATAGCCTTTATAGACAAAGCGGCACCACCTCTTGTGTCTCCATCAAGTTTGGTTAATACGACTCCGTCAAAATCCAATCTGTCATTAAATTCCTTTGCTGTATTAACTGCATCTTGTCCTGTCATGGAATCAACCACGAACAGAATTTCTGTTGGATTCACAGCTTTTTTGATGGACTCAATTTCGTTCATCATCTGTTCGTCAACAGCCAAACGTCCTGCAGTATCTATGATAACGACATCACATCCTTTGCTCTTGGCATAGGCAATCGAGTTCTGAGCAATCTTAATAGGTTCTTTAGAGTCTGGCTCTGAATACATTGGCACTCCAATTTGTTCGGCAACCACTCTCAATTGTTCAATAGCAGCAGGTCTGTAAACGTCGCAGGCAACAACCATAGGATTCCTGCCTTTCTTGTTTTTTATAAACTGAGCCAGCTTTCCAGAAAATGTGGTTTTACCCGAGCCTTGAAGTCCTGACATCAAAATAATAGCAGGAGACCCTTTTAGGTTTATTTCTGAAGAAGTCCCGCCCATAAGGCTAACCAACTCATCGTTGACAATTTTCTTCATCATATCTCCTGGCTTCACTGAAGTCAGGACACTTTGACCCAAAGCCTTCTGCTTAACGTCGTCTGTGAACTGTTTTGCTATTTTGAAATTAACATCGGCATCAAGCAAAGCTTTCCTCACATCTTTAAGAGCTTCGGCTACATTAATCTCAGTTATCTTGCCTTCGCCCTTTAATATTTTGAACGAGCGTTCAAGTCGCTCCTCTAAATTTTCAAACATAAATTGTTCCGATTATCATAAATTTTCTGCAAAATAACTAAATTTTAGCAATATGATGAAATCTTTTGTCAAGTTATGTCACAACTCCGCGTATATTTTACTTTGACAAGAATATACAATGTTTAATAGTAATTCATGTGCTATAATCAAATTGGCATGTATCTGTCCGTCTTATTTTTTATATTTGCAAAAAAAATTACAAAGATTATGATGTCACTGATTGATTTATTACAGAACAGAAGAAGCATAAGAAAATTCACTACATCTCCTGTGGAAAAGGAGAAAATTGACCTGATATTGAAAGCCGCTCTGATGGCTCCATCGAGCAAAAGATCAACGCCATGGCATTTTATAGTTGTGCAGGATAAAGATAAACTTAAGGCTATATCAGAAAGCAGAACCATGGGTAGCGCTTTTGTTGCGAATGCTCCGTTGGCAATTCTTGTACTTGCAGATGAGTCGAAAAGTGATGTTTGGGTTGAAGATGCTTCCATTGCAGCAACATTAATGATACTCGAGTCGCAAGATTTGGGCTTGGGTGCATGTTGGGTTCAAGTAAGAAACAGAATGAAGAACGAGACAGAAACAACAGAAACTGTTCTGAAAAATCTTTTTGAAATACCTGATGGCTTACGTGCTGAATGTATTGTTGCAATAGGCTATAAAGACGAAGAAAAAAAGCCATTTGATGATGCTCATATCTTAAAGGACAGGACTCATTTTGACAAATTTTAAAAAAGGGAATGAAAAAAATTGTATTATTAGGTTCTGGTAACATTGCCACTCTGATGTACAGCGTGTTACAAACTAATAATTTTTTTCAAGTCACTCAGATATACAGCAGAAACGAGGAGCATGCAAAAACTTTAGCAGATAGATTTTGTTGCGATTATACTTCTAAAATTGAATGTATAAAAAAGGCAGATATCTATGTGTCGGTGTTAAAAGACGATGTGTCAGAATCAATATGGAATCAGATAAGATTTGAAAAGTCCATCCTTATTCACACCTCAGGCAGTCTTGACATATCGGTCATGAAAAAAAGTGCAGAGCACTTTGGGGTTATATATCCTCTGATGACAATAAGCAAGGACAGAATCATAGACTCAAAAAAGATTCCTGTATTTATAGAGTACTCAGATTCTGAGACTAAGGAATGTATTGAGCAATTGTGTGGCGATAAATTTCATTCTGTAACTGAATTAGATTCAAAAAGTCGTTCAAAATTACATTTGGCAGCTGTTTTTGCTAATAATTTTTCAAACTACATGTTTTCTGTGTCAGAAGGGATTTTGAAAAAGAATGGAATCTCATTTGACTTGATGTTTCCTATCATAGAAGAAACTGTGGAAAAAATTCATTACATGTCTCCATTTGAAGCTCAGACAGGTCCTGCTATTAGATTTGACAAAAAAATAATAGACAAACATCTGTCAATGCTGTCTGGCCCTGAAAAAGAAGTGTATCAAACCGTAAGTACTGCAATATTTGAAATGTATAAGCATAAATGAAAGCTGAATTTTTGTTAAAGCTGAAAGATGTTAAGGCTTTTGCTTTTGATGTGGACGGTGTTTTATCTTCTGATATGATACCAATGAATGCAAATGGAGAACCGCTTAGAACTGTCAACATAAAAGATGGTTACGCACTGCAATATGCAGTTAAGATGGGGTATCATGTCGCAATAATAACAGGAGGAAACACTGAGGCTATTAGAATTCGCTATAGTTCTCTAGGCATAAAAGATATTTACATGAAATCATCTTACAAGATTGGCGACTTTGATGATTTCGCGCAAAAACATAACTTATCTAAGGACGATATTTTATACATGGGTGATGACATTCCAGATATTGAAGTCCTAAGAGAATGTGGAATTCCTTGTTGCCCAAATGATGCTGTAGATGATGTTAAACAATTCTGTTGTTATGTGTCTCCTAAAAATGGAGGCGCAGGATGCGGAAGAGACGTTATTGAAATTGTTCTGAAAGCGCAAGGAAAATGGATGACAAATGAAAAAGCTTTTGGTTGGTAATAAAAAAATTATGGGTGCATATATAAAAATCATAAGGCTTCCTTTTTTGCTGGCTATTGTTGCAGCTCAATTGATAGTTCATTATCAGTATTTACGTACAATAATAGGTATCGAGCAATATGATATGCCTAACTACTTGTTGGCAATAATGTGTGTAACAACACTATTTATTGCGGCTGGAGGTTTTGTGATAAATGACTATTATGATTTAAGGATAGATGAAATAAATAGGCCTTTGACTAGAATAGTTGGTAACGAAATAACAAAAAACACCGCAATGAATATGTATATCGCATTCACCGCAGTGGCAATTTGTTTATCTGTCATAATCGGAATTATCACAAAAAGTCTAGGTATATCGTTGGTGTATATGTCAATGATTGGTCTCTTGTGGTTCTATTCGTCAAGTTACAAGCGAATACTGTTTTTGGGTAATATCCTTTTTGCAGCTTCGACAACCATGTCAATAGTTTCGGTGGCAATTTTGGAACAGCATTCACTGCTTGTCTGGTGGGCAAATCAATTAGAAGCACATGGATACTATGTCAATCAGACGTCTCTGTCGATGGCAGACCCGACTGTATCTCAGATGTATAAGGTTATAGGGATTTTGTCTGTATTGATTTTCGTGTGGTGTTTTATATTGGATCTTATCAGGAACTTTGAAGAAGAAAAAGGCGAAACTGAAATGGAGTGCCATACAATTCCTATTGTCTATGGTAGAAAAACAGGCAAAATAATGGCTTTGTCTTTAATCTTCGTTGCAAACATGATATGTATTTATATGTTGTTATCTAATTTCAACATACTACACAGTGTATCTATACAATATTATGTTTTAACGACATTCGCATTTTCAGTCGCATTGTCTTATTTTGTTTATAATTGCGAACACAGAAGAGATTGCAAAATATGCAAAAATCTGGTTTATATAAACATATTATTTTGTGTCTGCTTTGGTTTCTTATACACGTATTTGAAAGCATAAGTTGTCTGCTTTGATTTTTCTTTTTGATTGCATTATCAAAAAGAGTAAATTTGCAGTATATTTAATATTAAAATGACAAACCAACGTTATATGATGCGTGGCGTTTCTGCCACGAAAGAGGATGTGCACAATGCCATCAAAAATATAGATAAGGGAATATTTCCAAACGCATTTTGTAAGATAATACCAGATATACTGGGAGGAGATCCTGAATACTGTAACATAATGCATGCAGACGGAGCCGGAACAAAGTCTTCATTAGCATATATGTATTGGAAGGAGACTGGAGATCTGTCTGTCTGGAAGGGTATAGCTCAGGATGCGCTGATAATGAATATTGATGATTTGTTGTGTGTAGGTGCAACCGATAACATACTAGTGTCTTCAACAATTGGTAGAAACAAGTTGCTCGTTCCTGGCGAAGTTATTTCATCAATAATAAATGGAACAGATGAATTGTTGGCAGAGTTGAGAGATATGGGTGTTGGCGTGTATGCCACTGGTGGAGAAACTGCAGATGTTGGTGATTTGGTGAGAACTATAATCGTAGACAGCACTGTGACTTGCAGAATGAAACGTTCGGATGTTATAGACAATGGAAATATTAAGCCGGGCGACGTTATTGTGGGAATGGCAAGTTATGGCAAAGCCACATATGAAAAGGAATACAATGGAGGAATGGGTAGCAACGGATTGACATCGGCAAGACATGATGTTTTCTCAAAGTATCTTGCTAATAAATATCCTGAAAGCTATGACAACAAACTACCAGAAGACTTGGTATATTCCGGTAATTTGAAACTTACTGACCCTGTTGAAGGTTCTCCTCTTAATGCAGGAAAATTAGTTTTGTCTGCCACTAGGACATACGCTCCTGTTATTAAGAAAATGTTGGATGAAATGAGGCCTTCTATACATGGTATGATCCATTGCTCAGGAGGTGCGCAAACAAAAATTCTTCACTTTATAAAGAATCTGAGAATTGTGAAGGATAACATGTTTGACGTTCCACCTTTGTTCAAAACGATACAGGAGCAAAGTGGAACTGACTGGCAAGAGATGTATAAGGTGTTCAATATGGGACACAGAATGGAAATCTATTTGCCAGAGGAATTTGCAGCTAAAGTGATAGAAATATCAAAATCATTTGGCATAGATGCAAAGATAGTAGGAAGGGTAGAGGCTTCGGACAAGGCGGAAGTGGATATTACAAGTGAGTTTGGAAAATTCCACTATGAATAATTGAGACAATAAAAAAATCCCCGGCAGAATTCTGTCGGGGATTTTTTTATTTGTTTTTAGTTGATAATTCAATGATTGGAATCATCATCTCTTCCATTGATATTCCTCCATGTTGGAATGTGGATTTATAGTATTGAACATAATATCCGAAATTGTTAGGATACGCAAAAAAATCATCATTGCACGCAAATATATATTTTGAACTTAGGTTGGGAGAGGGCAGTCCAACCAAATTTGGTTTATCTAGAACAAATACATCCTTGGAGTTGTAGCTTAAATTTTTTCCAACCTTGTATCTTAGATTTGTGTTTGTTTCTCTGTCTCCGATCACCTTTGTGGGATTGGAAACTTTTATTGTTCCATGGTCTGTTGTTATAAACACTTTGGCATTTTGGTTTGAAATAAAATGAAACAAGTCCATTATGGAAGAATGAATAAACCAAGATTTTGTTAGTGATCTGTAACCAGCATCGTCATTTGCCAGTTCTCTAATCATTTTGGAATCTGTTCTTGCATGTGACAACATGTCGACAAAATTGAACACCACAATATTAAGCTGACAGTTCATTTCCTTTTGCCAAGATGACATATATTTGTCACTGGCAGCCAAATCATTTATTTTGTGATAGCTTATAGAACAATTTCTATTTGTTCGTTTTACCAAATTTTCAACAAGTTCCTTTTCATATTGATTTTTGCTGTCTTCCGAATCTTCGTCGCTCCAATACTGAGGATAATTGCTTTTTATCTGAGTTGGAAGCAAGCCTGAAAAAATTGAATTTCTGGCATATTGGGTAGCCGTAGGCAATATTGAACAATACAAAAGTTCCTCCTGAATAAGGAAATCATCTTTAAAAAGCTCTTTTACTGTTCTCCACTGATCTAATCTTAAGTTATCAAACAACACAAAGAAAACCTTTTCGCCATTATCGATTTTCGGGAAAACATATTTTTCAAAAATATCATGGCTCATAATAGGTCGTTGCATACCCTTCTCAAACCATTTTTCATAATTCTTCTTTATATACTTTACAAAAGTGGAATTTGCCTCTTTCTTCTGAGTTTTAAGAATCTCATCCATGCTATTATCGCTGTTCTCCAGTTCAATTTCCCAGTAAACAAGTTTTTTGTAAACATCAGCCCAATCATTTATGGTTTCAGCCTCATTTATTTGCATGCTGATATTGGAAAATTCAGTTCTATAGCTATCGGTTGAAGTCTCTTGTATAAAGCTCTTTTTGTTGATGTTCTTTTTAATGGATAGCAATATTTGATTCGGATTAACTGGCTTTATGAGGTAGTCTGCAATTTTATTACCTATTGCTTGATTCATAAGGTCCTCCTCTTCGCTTTTGGTTATCATGACAATAGGAACAGTGTTGTCATATTCTTTAATTTTGACCAATGTTTCCAATCCGCTCATACCCGGCATGTTCTCATCTAGAAATATAATGTCAAAGTGTTCGGATTGTGCTAACTCGATTGCGTCAACACCGTTATTAACACATTCCACATTGTAACCTTTTGACTCTAAAAATAAAATGTGAGCTTTTAGTAACTCAATTTCATCGTCAGCCCATAATATTTTTTCGTTTGACATATTCTTACAGAGTTAACCTTTATTTGTTCAACGGATAAAAACTGTTTTAATTGCACAGAATTGCTTAATGACAAAAATATAAAAAATGATATAGCGAGTAAATAAAAACGACCTGTGAATAACAGGTCGCACGCAAACAAATAATAAATTCAGATTTAGGTGAAATGTAACATAAACTAACAAATACAAAAAATCTTATGGCGAATAATTTGTTCTTATTTCCAATGCAAAAGTATGGCTAAGACTATACATACACAATTACAAAAAATGGGGATAAAATTTGTTGTATTCATCATTTATTAGTATTCTGCAGAAGATGTATGTGACATAATGGCGTATTGATTAAAGGATATTCAACAATTAGAGACAAATTGTCCGGTTTATTTTTTGGCATAAATCTTGAATTAAAGGAAAACACTTTTTGTAAATTTGCATTTCATAGAATTCAATCAACACCATAAGAGAAAATGGACAATATAAAGTACACCAAAAAAGTAGAGGATGTCATACGTCTAAGTATGGAGGAGGCGTCACGTTTAGGCAACAACAAAGTTGGTGTTGAACATCTTTTATTAGGTATAATAAGAGACGCAGACGGAACTGCTATAGATCTGCTGAAAAAGTTCAATGTTGACCTGGGACTTTTGAAAAAAAAATTGGAGGATAGTGTTAGGGGAGAGGATACTGTTGATGTGAACGAAAATTTGGAATTTGAGACCTCTGCTTCAACAATACTGAAATTTTCTCAGTTGGAGGCTCGAAGATTAGGCAACGATGTGTTTGACACAATACACATATTGCTGGCTATTGTTCATTATTCGAACAATAAGGCTTCTGAAATACTGAATGGGGAAAATATAACATATCAAAAAATGATTGACTCGATTGAGAATACAAATGATAATAAAACAGTAAATTCATTCAACGATTCAGACGAAGACGATGAAGAAGATTTCTTTTCTTCTAATGACGAAATCCAACATAATGGCGATAACCACGTTAACACAGCACAAACTGCGAATTTGAAAACTCCTAATTTAGATGCCATGGGGGTTGACATGACAAAGGAAGCTGCTCTTGGCAAGTATGACGCAATGGTTGGAAGAGAAACGGAGGTTAAAAGAATGATCCAAATCCTCAGCCGAAGAAAGAAAAATAATCCAGTGCTGATAGGAGAGCCAGGAGTCGGAAAATCTGCAATAGTGGAGGGGCTTGCCCAAAAAATTGTAAATAAGCAGACATCTAGGTGCTTGCTTAACAAACGAATAGTATCTCTTGATATGTCTTCAATTGTTGCAGGAACAAAATATAGAGGACAGTTTGAAGAGAAAATTAAAAATATACTGTCTGAATTGTCAAAGAATCCAGATATAATATTGTTCATAGACGAAATTCATACCATTGTTGGTGCAGGAAACTCACAGGGGGGGCTTGATGCTGCTAACTTGCTGAAACCTGCATTGGCTCGTGGCACAATACAGTGCATAGGAGCAACTACTCTGAAAGAGTATAGAGACAGCATAGAAAAGGATGGGGCATTGGAGCGTAGATTTCAAAAAATAATAGTAGACCCAACCACAAAAGATGAGACCATTCAGATTTTAAATAATATAAAAGATAAGTATGAGGAGCATCATAATGTTAGATACACAGAGGATGCTCTAAAGACGTGCGTCAATCTGACTGAGAGGTACATTTCGGACAGGGCTTTCCCAGATAAAGCTATCGATGCTTTGGATGAAGCGGGATCTATGAAACACGTATTGGACCAAAAAGTCCCAGAATCTATTGAGAAACTTGAAAATGAGATTGCTGCTGCCCAAAAAGGAAAAAGAGAGGCTGTAGAGACCCAGAATTATGAACTGGCGGCTGGTATGCGTGATCAGGAAACAAAACTGATGGAAAAACTTGCCGTAGAGAAACAAAAATGGGAAACAAGCTTGAAGAACAACCCACAAACTGTAGATGAGGATGATATTCGTTCTGTTGTTTCCATGATGTCAGGCGTCCCATTACAGCGAATTGGAAAAAACGAGAGCGAAGTGCTCAAAAACCTAAAGGAAAGACTTCAAGGGAAAGTGATAGGCCAAGATGATGCAATATCAAAAGTAGTCAAAGCTATCAGAAGAAACAGGTTGGGCCTTAAGGACCCCAATAGACCAATAGGTTCTTTCTTATTCCTTGGTCCAACTGGAGTCGGGAAAACTCACCTTGCCAACATGCTCTCTGACGAAATGTTCGGAAGTAAAGATTCTTTGATAAGAATTGACATGAGCGAATACATGGAGAAAATTGCAATAACTAGACTGGTTGGTGCTGCTCCAGGGTATGTTGGCTATGAAGAAGGTGGACAATTGACCGAAAAAGTAAGACGCAAGCCGTATTCTATAATTTTGTTGGATGAAATTGAAAAGGCACATCATGACGTGTTCAATCTATTACTGCAAATGATGGATGAAGGCCGATTGACAGACAGTTTTGGCCGTACTGTGGATTTCAGAAATACAATTATTATAATGACCTCAAACGTAGGTTCTAGACAACTGAAAGAGTTTGGCACAGGTATCGGATTTTCTTCATTCTCGCCTGAAGTTGAAGCAGACAAAGCAAAGGGAGTAATAAACAAAGAATTGAATAAAACTTTCTCGCCAGAATTTTTGAACAGGATAGACGATATAATTACATTTGAACAGCTGGATAAAAATTCAATTTTCAAAATTATTGATTTGGAACTGAATAAAGTTTATTCTAGAGTCCAGAGTTTAGGCTACAAACTTACAATTAAAGAGGAAGCAAAGAATTTCATAGCAGAAAAAGGCTACGACAAACAATTTGGTGCAAGACCTTTAAAAAGAGCTGTTCAAAAATATGTGGAAGACGTGCTTGCCGAGGTTTTGTTGGATAATGAAGATATTTCAGCTGGAGATGAAATCATTATTGATGTTAATGATAACAAGACTGATGTTAAACATTATGTGATTCATCAAAACAATGTAGTGACTTTATAAAGAACAAAAAAATGAGGTTCAGTTGTTGCTGAGCTTCATTTTTTTGTATATCACAAGATGATTTTTGTCTATATTATTTCCCAGTCGAAAATAACTTTATGTAAATTAGAAATAAAAAAACATGAAAATAGAATCTATTAATAAAATAGAGGCAATACTTCACGTTGTTGTATGGACATTGATGCTATCTACATCTATGTTTATGCTAAATAACTTGATAAGCAGAGGACTTGAAATAAATTATCTTGACTTTTTTATAGTCCCAATATGTTTTTTTGTACTGTTTTATTGTGACTATCTTATTCTGATTCCTAAACTATTGTTTGGTGAAAAGAAAATGCTTTTTATCATACTCAATTTGATGCTATGTATATTTCTGACATTAACTATAAGATATGTACACAAAAGCAATCGTCAAGTAAGAATCGAAAACGAGGTTCACCTGCCACCTTATGTGAAAAAGGAAAGTGCTGAAATCTATTTGAATAACTTGAATAAAACAGATAATAATCACAACAGAGAACATGGAAACAGTGAACTAATTCATTTTATTCATGACTTTTTTAGCTTATTATTAGTTGTTATTGTTTGTATTTCTGTATATTACACAAAAAAATGGTTTGTCACGAGAGAAGAACTTCAGTTGATGGAAAAGACAAAAACAGAAATGGAACTCAGAAATCTTAAGAATCAGCTTAATCCGCATTTTCTGTTCAATACATTAAACAATATATATGCCCTTGTTTCAATCAGCCAAGACAAGGCTCAACAAGCAATTCAAGACCTGAGTAAATTGCTTAGATATGTATTGTACGAATGCAATGGAAACTTTGTCCCATTAAAACAAGAGTCTGATTTTATCGTCAGTTATGTTAAATTGATGAGGTTGAGACTAAATAAATCAGTTGATATTGATGTGGATATAAAAATTGATAGAAAAGAAAATTTACCTATAATTCAACTGATTTTTATTTCACTTGTTGAAAATGCATTTAAACATGGTGTAAGTGCTGAGACAAAAAGTTTTATAAAAATCAAATTAAGCGTTGATGATTCAGACGTAATCTGCTTCATCACAGAAAATAGCTATTTCCCGAAAAACAAAATGAATGATAAAAGTGGATCCGGCATCGGATTAGAGAATCTTAAAAGAAGATTAGAATTATGCTACTCAAATAAGTATGAACTAAGCAGTTCAATTGAAGGGTCAACTTATAAGTCAAAACTTTTGATAGATACAAAATGATTATAAATTGTGTAATTGTGGAAGATGAGCCATTGGCTATGTCTTTATTAGTTTCATATGTGGAGAAAACACCATTTCTGAATTTGTGTGGAACTTATGAAAATGCAATAACAGCAAGCTCAGAATTGGTTTCAAACCCTCCTGATTTGATTTTCGTTGACATCCAAATGCCTGATTTAAACGGATTGGATTTTTCAAAAATGTTTATTGGAAAATCTAAGATAATTTTCACCACTGCATTTGAACAATATGCACTTGAGAGTTATAAGGTTTGCGCTTTAGACTACCTTTTAAAACCTATATCATATTCCGATTTTCTGGAATCAGCAAACAAAGCTTTAAAGACAATCGAAGTGGAAAGAGACAAGAGCATTGTGAATGATTCCACAAAAAAATCCATCTTGATTAAATCTGACTATAAAATAGTGCAGGTCCAATTTGATGATATCCTTTATATAGAAGGCTTGAAAGACTATGTGAAAATAGTTACATCTGATGAGACAAAACCAATATTATCTTTGATGAGTATGAAGATGTTGGAAGAATCGTTGCCTAAAAGCCAATTTGTTAGGGTGCATCGTTCTTTTATAGTTCAGCCGTCAAAAATCAAATATATAGAACGCAACAGAATTGTGTTTGGAAAGAAATATATTCCAATATCTGACTCGTACAAAGATGTGTTCAGTGAATATATGACTAAATACGCAATGCTTGGATACAAACAATGATTTTGCAACAAGAATAACTTATAAGAACTGAATATTGCTATCTGTAAAGACTTTTTTGGCTAAAGATGTTATGTTTTGGCCCTAAAATGTTTATTTTTGTAAAAAATAGATAATACAAAAATGTATGGCTGAAGTAATTAAAATCAAAAAAGGTTTAGACATTAACCTTTCAGGCAAGGCAGAGCAGATTTTATCTGCTTCAGTTTTGCCAGAGATGTTTTCGGTAAGGCCTGATGATTTCCTTGGAATTACCCCTCGTCTATCAGTTAAAGTAGGAGATGAGGTGAAGGTTGGAACAGAAATCTTCCATGACAAAGATAACCTTGAGTTAAAGGTCGTATCGCCTGTCAGCGGAGTGGTTTCAGCTGTTAATCGTGGAGAACGTCGAAAGCTGATAGACATCCAAATCAAATCTGACGGTAAGTTCGAGAGAGAAGCTTTTGAAAAAGCTGACCCAAAATCTCTTAATAAAGAAGAGGTCGTGTCAAGATTGAAAAAGGCAGGATTTGCAGCGTTTATAAAGATGCGTCCGTATGACATTGTTGCCAACATTGATGTTGCACCAAAAGCAGTGTTTGTGTCAGCATTTGATTCTGCTCCATTATCAGCAGACTATGACTTTGTATTTTCTAAGGAACTTGAAAATATCCAATATGGTATTAACGCCATTTCTGTTGCATCAGGGGCAAAAGTATATCTTTCAGTAAAGAACGATACCAAGTCATCGGATATTTTTAAGCAGCTCGTAAATGTAGAGCAGTATTTAATAGAGGGCCCTCATCCATCAGGAAATGTGGGTGTCCAAATAAACCATATTTCTCCTATAAACAAAGGCGAGGTAGTTTGGACAATAAACATGCAGACTCTGGCTATGATCGGAAATGCTTTCAAGTCAGGTGTGATTGATTTCGCCAGAACAATTGCCCTTGTCGGCAGCTCTGTTTCGGCACCTTCTTATTACAAAACTGTATATGGAGCTTGCATATCTTCAATCGTTGAGGGTAAGCTAAAAGAAGAATCTGTGAGATACATATCAGGAAACCCTTTGACTGGATTGCAGATTTCAAAAGATGGATTCCTTTGTGCGTTTGATCAACAGATTACAGTTATTCCGGAAACAACTGAAGACGAACTTCTCGGATGGATAATGCCTAGATTCAAGAAGTTTAGTACCAGCAGAACATATTTCAGTTGGCTTTTCGGAAACAAAGAGTACGCATTGGATACAAATGTCAATGGAGGAGAAAGAGCCATTATAACTTCAAATGAATATGATAAGGTATTCCCTTTTGATATTTATCCAGAATATCTGATTAAAGCAATTATAGCGAAGAATATCGACAAGATGATAGATTTGGGTATCTATGAGGTGGCACCAGAGGATTTTGCTCTTTGCGAATTTGTAGATACATCTAAGCTTCCTTTGCAGAAGATTGTCCGTGATGGTTTGGACTACTTAAGAAAAGAAGAGGCTTGATTATAACAAATAAGAAATATTTTGTTGAAATCTAATCAATCTAGTAAAAACAAATAAAATTAATATAACATTGAAAGCGTTAAGAAATTTTCTCGACAAGGTAAAGCCTTCGTTTGAGGAGGGAGGAAAGCTACAGATGTTTAGATCTGTATATGACGGTTTCGAATCATTCTTGTTTGTATCGCCAAATTCGTCAAGGAATGGTGTCCACATTCATGATTGTTTTGATTCAAAGAGACTAATGACTTTTGTTATAATAGCACTATTGCCAGCTTTGTTATTTGGAATGTATAATGTTGGATTGCAGCATTACACTCATATTAATGAAGACTTTGGTTTTATGGATGCCTTCTTTTATGGATTGGCTGCAGTGCTTCCTAAAATAGTTGTTTCTTATGTGGTAGGTTTGGGTATCGAGTTTACAGTTGCCCAATGGAAACATGAAGAAATTCAAGAGGGCTTTTTGGTTTCTGGTATAATTATTCCTATGATCATTCCAGTTACCACTCCTTTATGGATGCTTGCAATCGCAGTCGCTTTTTCTGTGATTTTTGCAAAGGAAGTATTCGGTGGTACAGGATACAACATTTTTAATGTTGCTCTTATAACAAGAGCCTTTTTGTTCTTCGCATATCCACAGACAATGACTGGAGACAGCGTGTGGGTGTCAAAAACAATATTCGGAACTGATGGAATCACAGCAGCAACTCCGCTTGCTGACCCAAGTTCATTTGACAACCTGAATGATTTGGTACTCGGTTTTATTCCAGGCAGCATCGGTGAAACCAGCGTGATAGCAATTGCAATAGGTGCTGTTATTCTTTTGGCAACAGGGGTTGCTAGTTGGAAAACAATGTTGTCAGTTTTCGTAGGTGGCATTTTTGCGACTGTTCTTTTCGACAATGTGTGTGACGAAACTAATCTTGCAGCACATGTAGAATGGTATAAGCATTTATGCATGGGTGGATTCGCGTTCGGTGCTGTTTTCATGGCTACAGATCCTGTCACGTCTGCAAGAACAGAGACTGGTAAATATATCTATGGTTTCTTGGTTGGTTTGATAGCAATCAGTGTCCGTGTAATCGGAGGGTATCCTGAAGGTATGATGCTTGCAATTCTGGGTATGAATATGTTTGCACCTCTTATTGACTTCTTCGTTGTTGATAGAAATATAAAGAAGAGAAAGAATCGTGTAAATGCCAAATAATTGATAATTATGAAGATTAACACAAATAGTAATGGCTATATACTAGGCTATGCGTCGGTATTGGTGATTGTTGTCGCATTTCTGCTTGCATTCTTGTATAAGGTTCTTGAGCCAATGAGTAATGCAAATGTAGAAAATGACAAAAAGAAACAGATACTAGCCTCATTGAACATCAGAAATTTTGACGATGCTACTGTTGAGGAAAAATATAACGAATATATTGTCAGCGACCCGATAATAGATTCTAAGGCAAACATAGTAAAGGATTCCACTGCTTTTGGCATGAAGAGCAAGGAAATAAATGATGAGAACCTTCCTTTGTATGTGTGCAAGGTTGATAACGAGACTAAATATGTAATACCTTTGAATGGTAAAGGACTTTGGGGACCAATTTGGGGATATTTGGCTATAAATAGTGATAAAAAAACTGTATATGGCGTATATTTCAACCATGAAAGTGAAACTGCTGGATTGGGAGCGAGAATTGTAGAAGACGAATTCCAAAATCAGTTTAAAGGAAAGAAGATTTCAGAAGGCGACTCTTTCGTTACTGTGGTTAAGAAGGGTAATGTGTCTAATCAAGAGCTAGAATGTGATGGCATTTCTGGTGCCACAAAGACAAGTGTTTTTGTTGGAGACATGTTGAGAGAAACTCTTTTGAAGTATGTTGCCTTTTTAAATAAGTAAATATCATGAGTACACTATTTTCAAAAGCAAATAAAGAAGCATTGACGAAACCATTGAATCTAGACAATCCAATTGTTGTCCAGGTTCTTGGTATATGTTCTGCATTGGCTGTAACATCTCAGTTAAAGCCTGCAATCATAATGGGTTTGTCTGTAACTGTAATTACAGCATTCAGCAACCTTATCATTTCTTTGATTAGAAAATCAATACCAAATCGAATTAGAATCATTATTCAGCTGGTTGTTGTCGCAACTCTAGTGACAATAGTAAGCATGTTTCTTAAAGCTTATGTTTATGAAGTCAGTGTTGCACTGTCAGTATATGTTGGCTTGATTATTACAAACTGTATACTTATGGGACGTTTGGAGGCTTTTGCTATGCAGAACGAACCATGGCCAAGCTTTTTGGACGGAGTAGGAAATGGTCTCGGTTATGCTATAATCTTGATTGTTATTGGCGCTATTAGAGAATTGTTCGGAGCTGGTTCTATATTAGGCATTAAGGTTATTCCACAGTGTGTATATGAAGCCGGTTATATGGACAATGGAATGATGGTTATGCCTGCGATGGCGTTGATTTTGATTGGGTGTGTTATTTGGGCTCATCGTTCTTATACAGATGGTAAGAAATAACACGTACAGTTTAACAGAAAAGAAAATTTGATAGTATGGAACATATTTTAAGCTTATTTGCCCGTTCAATATTTTCGGACAATATGGTTTTCGCATTCTTTCTTGGAATGTGCTCCTTCCTGGCTGTATCAAAAAATGTAAAAACAGCGCTTGGACTTGGTGTGGCAGTAACATTCGTACTGTTGGTAACAGTGCCTGTCGATTACCTGCTTCAGACCAAGGTACTTGGTGAAGAAGGCATTGCCGGACAGTTTGCCGGAGCTGATTTGTCATATCTAAGTTTCATTTTATTTATTGGTGTGATTGCAGGTATAGTTCAGCTTGTAGAAATGGTCGTGGAAAAAGTTTCACCTTCGCTTTATGGCGCCTTGGGAATTTTTCTGCCATTGATTGCTGTTAACTGTGCAATAATGGGTGCTTCTCTGTTTATGCAGCAGAGAGTGAATATGGATCCAGCAACAAGCACACAAGCAATTTCATGTATCGGTGATGCATTTGCATATGCTCTTGGTTCTGGTATTGGCTGGTTGGTTGCAATTGTTGGATTGGCTGCAATTAGAGAAAAAATGGAATACTCAATTGTACCAAAGCCGTTGCAAGGTTTGGGTATAACATTTATTATAGTAGGGTTGATGTCTTTGGCATTTCAATGCTTCACCAGCCTTAACTTCTAAAAACCGAAGATAGAAAATGAATACTAATTTTATAATAGCAAGTATAATTGTCTTTTTGGTGATTATACTATGCCTTGTAGCCATACTTCTTGTTGCTAAGAAGTTTTTGGTTCCAAGCGGCAAGGTGAAAATTGTTTTAAATAACAAAGAGACCTATGAAGTAGAACAGGGCGGAAGTTTGCTCTCTACTCTTTCTGAGCAAGGTGTATTTTTACCTTCTGCATGTGGCGGTAAAGGTGCTTGTGGTCAATGCAAATGCCAAGTGCACGAAGGCGGCGGTGAAATTCTTGATTCAGAAAAGAGCCATTTCACAAGAAAAGAAATAAAGGAGAATTGGAGACTTGGCTGTCAGTGCAAAGTTAAAGGTGACCTTAAAGTCGGCGTTCCAGACTCTGTTTTGGGTGTCAAGGAATGGGAATGCGAAGTTATTGGTAACAGAAATGTTGCATCCTTCATCAAGGAGTTCAAGGTAAAGTTGCCTGCAGGAGAGCATATGGATTTCATTCCTGGTTCTTATGCTCAAATTAGAATTCCTGCATATGATATCGACTACAATGATTTTGACAGAGAGTTGATTGGCGACTTGTATGTCCCTTCGTGGGAAAAGTATGGTATGTTTACATTGAAGTGTCACAACGAAGAGCCAACAATTCGTGCTTATTCAATGGCGAACTATCCAGATGAGGGTGACATTATTACATTAACAGTTAGAATTGCTACTCCTCCATTCAAGCCAAAACCAGAGGTTGGATTCCAGCCTGTATCTCCAGGTATTGCTTCTTCTTATATTTTTAGCCTGAAACCAGGTGATAAGGTGATGATGAGTGGACCTTATGGAGAGTTCCATCCTGTGTTTGATTCAAAAAGAGAGATGATATGGGTTGGTGGTGGCGCCGGAATGGCTCCTCTTCGTGCTCAAATCATGCATATGCTTAAGACTCTTCACACTAGAGATAGAGAAATGCATTATTTCTATGGTGCTAGAGGTATTGATGAAGTATTCTTCATGGAGGATTTCTTGGCGTTGGAAAAAGAATATCCTAACTTCCATTTCCATCTTGCTCTTGACCGTCCTGATCCGAAGGCAGATAAGCTTGGCGTGAAATACACTCCTGGTTTCATTGCTCCAGTTTTAGGTGACACTTACCTTAAACAGCATGAAGCACCAGAAGATGTTGAGTATTATTTGTGCGGACCTCCTATGATGGCAAAGACTGTGCTTGATTTGCTGCACAGCTTGGGTGTTGAAGATGATATGATACGTTTCGATAATTTCGGATAAATTTTGATTATAACAAATAAGGCGTTACTCTAAGTGATGCCTTATTTGCTTAAAATAAATAATAATAATAAATAATATGCATAAACTTTTAGACGCTGCTGTAGAAAATACTGACATTACAGCTCATATTGACACTACAACTTCTGCTATAGTAAAATTGGCATCTACAGAAACTTTCACGAGTGGAGAATATGAGGATATAATCAAAATGCTCATAGAGAAAGGTGTGAATTTTGTCACTGATTTTACTGGCAAGATTGTAGCTGCAGTATTGGTGTTTATAATCGGCAAGTTCATAATAAATAAGATAAAGAAACTTATTAAGACTATCCTAACCAAGAAGAATGTTGACGAATCTTTGTCTTCATTTCTGAATAGTTTGGTGAATGTTATTTTATACTTTGTTCTGCTGATAATTATAATCGGTATATTGGGTCTGGAAACAAGTTCATTCGTAGCCTTGTTTGCTTCGGCTGGTGTTGCTATCGGCTTAGCCTTAAGCGGAACATTGCAAAATTTTGCTGGTGGAGTTATGATTTTGCTGTTCAGACCATTTGAAGTTGGAGACTATATTCAGGCTCAAGGAAATGAAGGCACTGTTGTTGGCATACAAATATTTAATACCATCATAAAAACAGCTGATGGTAAAACTGTTATAATTCCTAACGGTGGATTGTCTACTGGTGTTATGGTGAATTTCTCAACTCTTGGTAGCAGAAGAATAAGCTGGACTTTCGGAATTGGATATGGTGATGATGTTGATAAGGCAAAAAAAATAGTGCTTGATATTCTGACATCAAATGATAAAATAAAGAATGACCCAACTCCTTCAGTTGCAGTTCAGGCTTTAAATTCAAGCTCTGTTGATTTGGTAGCAATGGCTTGGGTTGATTCTGCCAATTATTGGAGTGTTTTATTTGAAATTAATGAACTTGTATATAAAGCCTTTAACAAAGAGGGTGTTAATATTCCATTCCCTCAGATGGATGTGCATGTCATTAAATAAGAGCTTGAATTCACACAATTTATGCCCAAATATTTCGTTGACATTATATGTTTAACTAAATTTATTTGGATGGAAGTAAATTCTACTGAAAATGATTGTGACCTTAATGATTTTTATCTAGGTCTAGAGCCAAAGGATGAAACTATTTCAACAATTCTGATTCTTGCTCACGAGAAAAATATGAATAATTGATTTGAGCTTAGTTCAAATTTGGTAAAGTACAGATTACGGCGAAATACATCTTGTATTTCGCCGTAATTTGTTTCATATAGTATACATTTGTGAAATGAAAATGTAGAAAATTGTGGATAAATTCGAAATAGAAAAAATTGACAAGAATAATAGAGAATTTGAAAATGCTTTGAACATAATAACAAATACTTCTCATTCTCTATTTCTTACAGGAAAAGCAGGTACTGGAAAATCAACTTTTTTGAAATATTTGTGTAGTACAACAAAAAAGAAATATGTTATTCTGGCTCCAACTGGTGTAGCAGCTGTTAATGTTGGGGGTGTAACTATACACTCTTTCTTTAATATGCCGTTTAGACCTATGCTGCCAGATGACGAAGATCTCACATCCAAAAAAATCAGAGATTTTTTGAAATACGGAAAAGAGAAAATACAGTTGATAGAAAAAACAGAACTATTTATCATAGATGAAATTTCTATGGTCAGAGCCGATACTATAGACTTTATAGATAAAGTGCTTAGAAAATTCTCTAGAAATAAAAATTTACCTTTTGGAGGAAAACAGCTTCTGTTCGTAGGCGATGTTTTTCAGCTAGAGCCGGTGATTAAAAGTGATGAAAAACAAATATTTGCTCATTTTTATCCTAACAATTTTTTCTTTTCTGCTAAGGTCTTTAATGATTTTTGTTTGGTGACAATTGAACTACTCAAAACATATAGACAGAAAGATCCAAAATTTATAGAGATATTGGACAAAATAAGAACCAACAATGTTGACGAAAGTGTTTTATCTCTTATTAATTCAAGACATGTGAATGTTGATGAAGATGTAGTAAGTGATTACACCATAACACTTGCTACTAAAAGAGATTTGGTAGATACTTTAAATCAGAACAAATTAAATAAAATCAACAATCAGAAATTCATCTATTATGGAATTATAGAAGGCGAATTTCCTTCTAATTCATTGCCAACACCAAAAGAACTTGAATTAAAAGAAGGGGCCCAGGTAATGTTCATAAAAAATGACGTTGATAAAAGATGGTATAATGGCTCTATTGGTATAGTATCAAGGATAAACGAAAATAAAAGTCTATTTATTGTATTGGAGAATGGCGAGGAATATGAAGTTGAACCAGAAATATGGGACAATGTTAGATACAAATATAATGAAACTAAACATAGGATAGAAGAAGAGGTCCTTGGGACGTATAAACAATTACCTGTTCGACTGGCGTGGGCTATGACTATACACAAATGTCAAGGATTAACATTTGAAAAGGTAATAATTGATTTATCGGGTGGGGTGTTTGCTGGAGGTCAAACATATGTAGCACTAAGCAGATGTAAATCTTTGGAAGGTATAATATTGCGTAAGCCTGTGTCAAGAAGAGATATATTTGTAAATAATGATATAATTAAATTTTCTAGGACGTTTAACAACCAGCAGGTGATTGATAATGCTATGAAACAATCGTATGCTGATAGATTATATGCTGATGCAGATTATTATTTTCGTAAGCGAAACTTTAGCGAAATGCTAGAAAGTTTAATCAAGGCTATGCATTCGCGCTATGATTTGGAGAAACCTGCTATCAAAAAGTTAATCACAAGGAAACTTTTAGTGATAAAAAAGCTGGAGGATGAGAACAAAATCTTAAGACAAAGAGAAGCAGAAAAGGAAGAAAAATTGAAGGAATTAGCTGGAGAATTTCTTCTTATGGGAAACGAATGCATTGTTAAACTTAAAAACTATAATGCTGCAATTGCCAATTATAACAAAGCTTTAATTCTGACACCAAACAATGTGGAGGTATTGGTTAGAAAGGGTGTAACTTTACATGATTCTTGCGATTATATCGCAGCTGAAGAATGTTTCAACAAGGCAATAGAACTGAGCCCACTGAACTTTAAAGCAAGATACAATAGAGGGAAAAATAGGATGAAATTAAAAAATGAAGAAGGTGCATTGTCTGATTTAGAGAAGGCTACATCGATAAAGCCAGAACACAAAATGACACATGAGTTGTTATATGAGTTATATATACAAAAAGGAGACCATATTCAGGCTATGATTCACCACAAATTAGCTAATCCGGACAAAGAAGATTTATAGTTGCCCTCGGTTTATATTTTTTGTAATTTTGTTGAAATAAAGAAAGAGAATTAAAAAATGGCTGAAAAAGAAAATAATGACCGTAAAAATGGCTTTTTGTCTTTTTTCAAACAGGATGTCGCTATATGCCTTTACGGAATCTTGATAATACTAGTTGTGGCTTATCTGTGCATTTGCCTTTTGTCTTTTTTGTTCACAGGTGATGCTGATCAAAGTCTTGTCGAAAACCTAGATTTATCTGCATCAGAGGATATAAAATGTGAGGTTCAAAACTGGGCTGGATATAGGGGAGCTTGCATTTCTAATTTTTTGATAGTACATACATTTGGCCTTTCATGCTTCTTCCCCTTATATTTCTTAATGAGATTTGGAATAAAAGTTTTGAACAAAGGGTTGGATAACAACTCGAATAAATACAATCTAAAAAGATGCTTTTGTATCTGCATGTTTTTTTTGATTTGGTTGTCATTGACATTCTGTTTTGTTGGACTAAAAACTTCTTATTATGACTTTGGAGGAGAATGTGGTCGCATTGCAGATTCTTGGCTAGAAGCTCAAATAGGAGCGATTGGCGTTTTTATTCTGTGCGTATTTTCATTGTTGATATTTCTCATATATTCGTATGACAGCACATTACTTTTACTCAAGGGTGAAATAGATCCAAAAGAAAAGTTATATGATATTAGTGGGTTCGAAAAATTCCGGAATCTTTTTAAAGGAAGTGGTATAAATAAAGAAAAAGTTGTTAGCAATACTGTAGATAATCAAATTAATTCCGAAACAAATAATTCCGCTAAAGGGGGGCCATTGCAAACTGAGATTAGTGAAGATGAAGGAGAATCCAAGTCAGAATTTAATAACACTGATTCTGGTAATGACATAACTCAAATTAAAGGGACTCCAATCGAGGAAACACCATCAACAGATACTACTAACGAGGGGGATAATTTTAAAGTAATAAAGCCAGAAAATGAGGAATCGGTTGAGAATGTAACTGATGAAAAAAATGAAGAACCAGTCACTGACAATGGTCTGAATTCTGGTGAAGATTTGGTCGTAGACTATACTCTTTCACAAGCTGAAATATTGGATAAGTATGGTCCATATGATCCAACAGCCGATTTACCAACATACAGATTCCCTTCTTTGAATTTATTAAAGGACCACGAAGAAGAAAATACATCTGTTGATAATGATGATTTAGTAGAGAAGAAAAATCAAATTATCCAGGCATTTAAAAATTTCGGCATTGAAGTGACTGCACCAACAGCTACCGTTGGACCAACCGTTACACTTTACGAAATAGTTCCAGCGCCAGGGGTTAAGATTTCAAGAATAAAATCATTAGAACAAGATATTGCGATGAGTTTGTCCGCTCTATGTGTTAGAATGATAGCGCCTATTCCCGGTAAAGGAACAATTGGAATAGAGGTTCCAAACAAAAATCCTCAGATTGTTTCAATGAAGTCTATTTTAAATTCAAAGGCATTTCAAGAAACAAAAGCTGAGTTGCCTGTTGCCTTTGGTAAAACCATTACAAACAATGTTTTTGTCATTGATTTAGCCAAAACACCTCATCTACTTGTGGCCGGTTCTACTGGACAGGGTAAATCTGTAGGCTTAAATGCTCTTATAACATCGTTGTTATACAAGATTCATCCTTCTAGATTGAAATTTGTTATGATCGACCCAAAGCAAGTTGAATTTTCTATCTATTCAAAAATAGAAAGACAATATTTGGCGAAACTCCCAGGACAGGAAGACCCAATCATAACAGAGCCAAAGGAAGTGATTAACACTTTAAACTCACTGACCAGGGAAATGGAAGATAGATATTTTTTGCTAAAGGAGGCTGGATTAAAAAATATCGTTGAGTATAATCAGAAATTCATATCAAGAACTCTGTCTCCAACCAAGGACCTTGGACGAGATCTATGCCACCATTTTCTTCCATACATAGTTGTTATAATTGACGAGTATGGAGATTTGATAATGACAGCAGGAAAAGAGATTGAAGTGCCAATCGCAAGAATTGCTCAGAAAGCGAGAGCTGTCGGCATTCACATGGTTATAGCCACACAAAGACCTCAGGTAAAAATCATCACTGGTATGATTAAAGCCAATTTCCCAGCACGACTTGCTTTTAGAGTAATGGGTCCTATTGATTCAAGAACAATTCTAGAAGAAAATGGCGCACAACATCTTGTGGGAAAGGGAGATATGCTATATAAGTCAGGCGGAATAGGAATGACTCGTGTGCAGTGTGCATATATTGACACCGATGAGGTTACAGAGATATCAAAATACATTTCAGAACAGCCAGGTTATCCAACAGCCTTCAGACTGCCTGAATTTGAAGACGAAGAGGGTAACGTTGTCGGTGCAGAAACATTTGATACAAATAATTTAGACCCCAAAATCAGAGAGGCTGCAGAACTTGTAGTATCTACAATGCAGGGGTCAACCTCAAGTCTTCAGAGGACTATGTCCATCGGATTCAACAGAGCTGGTAGATTAATGGATCAACTGGAATCTATTGGTGTTGTCGGTAAGTCATATAATGGAAAACCAAGAGAGGTTTTGGTACACGATTTGGAGGAGTTGGAAACAATACTATCTAATATCGGTAAATAAATCAGTTGTATGAAAGTAATAAAATATATAAGTATACTGTTATTCACGCTCCTATGTGGATATATATATGGACAGAATGAGGTTGCAATTGATCCAACTGCAAAGAGCATTTTAGACAAAGCTTCTGCAAAATTCAATACAGAGAAAGGATTGAGTGCAAATTTGTTGGTGACGGTAGAAAATGAGCAAAAAAATAAAAATGAAAATTTCAAGGCCAGTCTGCTCTTGAAAAAAGATAAATTCATGTTAGACATAGCTCAAGTTCAAACCTTTTATGACGGAAAAACAGAGTATGTCTATTTGAAAAAGGAAAAAGAGGTAAACATCAGTGAACCACAAAAAGAAGATTTGGAAGAGTTAAATCCAATTTTTCTGATGAACTCTTATAGAAATGGTTATAAAATGAAGTTTATAGGAGTGAAGGAAATTGATGGTAAAAGTGTTGATATCATAGATTTATATCCCAATGACAGATCTAAACAATTTTCAATCTTAACTATATATATAGACAAGGTTAGTTCTATGCCTGTTCGTTTCAGAGCTAAAGGCAAGAATGGAATTAATACAATTGTTAAAATTGAGAGTTACAAAAACACATCTCTTGACGACAAGTCTTTTAAGTTTGATTTTGAAAAAAATAAGAATATTGAGGTAATAGATTTAAGATAATATGGAAAAGGTAAAATGCTTGATAATTGGTTCTGGTCCAGCTGGATACACAGCAGCGATATACTTGTCTAGAGCAAATCTGAAGCCTGTGTTATATGAAGGTATGCTTCCTGGAGGTCAACTGACAACAACTTCAGAGGTGGAAAATTTTCCTGGCTATCCAGACGGAGTTTCTGGTTTCGATATGATGGAAGACCTTAAGAAACAGGCAATAAAATTTGGTTGCGATGTCAGAAGTGGTCGTGTAACATCTGTTGATTTTTCAGCTGAAAAGAAAATTGTTGTAATTGATGGAGATTTTGAAATCGAGGCAGATTCTATTCTTATATCTACAGGAGCAAGCGCAAAATACTTGGGGTTGTCAGACGAAAAGAAATATGCAGGCCAGGGTGTTTCAGCTTGTGCAACTTGTGATGGTTTCTTTTACAGAAAAAAAGATGTTATTGTTGTAGGAGGTGGTGACACTGCTTGTGGAGACGTTGTTTACCTTTCTTCATTATGTCATCATGTTTACTTATTAGTAAGGAAAAATCATTTAAAAGCATCTCAGATTTTGCAGGATAGAGTGAAAAATCTAGATAATGTCACCATTTTGTATGAGCATGAAGTTATTGGCTTATTTGGAGAAAATGGCATGGAGGGAGCAAAGGTGCTAGTCAAAAGAGGCCAGAAAGACGAAAGTCAAACAGAAATAAGTGCAAAAGGGTTATTCCTAGCTATTGGTCATCATCCGAACTCTGACCTGTTCAAAGATTTCATAGAAAGGAGTGAAGAAGGATATATCAAACTGAACTCTGGAACTCAAGAAACTAATATGCCTGGTATATATGCGGCAGGAGACGTTTCAGACTCGAAATATCAGCAAGCAATAGTTGCCGCAGGGGCTGGCTGCAAAGCTGCAATGGAAATTATTGATTATTTGAGTTCGAAGTACGATAAATAGATAATGAGATATCTCCTTAATGTATTCTTTTTTGGGATATTAACGACACATTTGTACGCATCTGAATTTGGCAACAAAATCTATGTTGATAATGTTAGAACTTTAGTTATCAACAATTCAAATGATTATTTGTCAGATCCTATAATCACGTTGGGCTCTGATGACAAGCTTACAATAAGTTTTGACGAAATGTCACATGATGTCCATTCGTATTCATACGACATTTATCATTGCGACTGCGATTGGAATAAGTCAACCAATATAAGCGAAATTGATTATCTGAAAGGCTATCAAAATAATGAAATAGAAGATTTTTATCATTCTTTAAATACCACATTCAATTATACAAATTATAGTTTCTCAATTCCTAACGATAATTTATCGTTATTATTATCGGGAAACTATATAATAGAGATTAAGGATAAGGATGAAGAAAACAAAGTGGTGGCCACTGCAAAATTTTATGTGGAAGAAGATGCTGTCAATGTGAATCCAGAAGTTTCATACAATACTGAATATGGAGTTAACAGTAAATATCAGATGCTTAATTTCTCCATTGATTGTGGAGACTTGAATGTGACGAGTCCAAACGACCAAATAAAAATAATTGTAAGGCAAAATGGAAGAAAGGATTCAGAAGTAAGATATCCAAAGCCTACATATGTGGATGGTAGTACATTACACTTTTCAAACAATAAGGCCTTGATTTTTGAAGCAGGAAATGAATTTTACAGAATTGATTTTTCTCACATACGCAACTATAACGGAAATATTGATGTTATAAAATTTGATAGACCATACTACAATGTATATGTGAATCCAGGAAGAGACAACTCTGCAGAAAGGTATAAAAGTGATTTTGATGTAGATGGCAGATTTATTGTGCATGCACAGGATGTTTGGTCTGAAAGGGAGATTGATTATTCAGTCGTTAAATTCACATTTGACAAAGAAGAGCCTTGGATTGATGGATGTCTTTATGTTGCTGGATATTTTAACAATAATCTTCTTGATGAAAAGAATAAGATGAAATATAATTATGATTCAAAATCATATGAAATGGATATTATTCTTAAAAATGGAGGTTACAATTACCAGTATATATTCGTTCCTTCTGGACAAAAAAAAGGAGTGTTGAGCAGAACTATGGGTAATCACTGGCAAACAGAAAATGAATATTCCATCTATGTATATTACAGGCCTTTTGGTGCAACATATGACAGATTACTGAAGGTAGAACACATAAAATCAAATAAAAATGAATAATGAAATCAAAATAAATCCTTTTGCTTCTGAAATGACTTCGTTCATTGTCATGGACATTTTGGACAGGGCAAAGGAAATGGAAAGCAAAGGAATTGATGTTATTCATTTAGAAGTCGGAGAGCCTGATTTTGAGCCTTCGGAGTGTGTTAAGAAAGCCTGCTGCGATGCCATGTTCAACAATCAGACCCATTATACTCACTCTTTGGGTGATATCGAATTAAGAAATTCCATTTCGTCATACTATAAAGATTATTATGGAATAAACATATCTCCAAATCAAGTGGTCATTACGTCAGGCTCATCAATTGCTATATACATAGCTTTGTTGGCATTAGCAAAAGCAGATGGTGAGGTCTTGATTACAAATCCAGGGTATGCTTGCTACAAAAATTTCGCACTATCCGTAGGATGTAAGGCGCAATATATAGATGTTTCGGACCATACCGCTTACCAGTTGGATATTGAAGAAATAAATAGGAAAATCAACAGTAAAACAGTTGCCATTATCATAAACTCTCCAATGAATCCAACAGGAACAATATTAAGTGAGACAACATTAAAAAATTTAGCAGAACTTAATATCCCTATTATTTCAGATGAGATATATCATGGTCTTATATATTCTGGAGAAAAGAACCATTCTATTTTGGAATACACAAATAATTCATTTGTTATTAATGGCTTTTCTAAAAAATATGCAATGACAGGTCTGCGACTCGGCTACATGATATTCCCGCAGGAAATGCAAAGATTGATTCAAACAATACAGCAGAATTTGTTCTTATGTGCCCCTAGCATATCACAGAAAGCTGCTATATCAGCTTTGAACGAAGGTGAATCTGATGCAATTAAAAGAAATGCAATATACAATGAGAGGAGAACATACATGTTGGAGAAATTACGTTCCTTGGGATTTATTATAGAAACAGAACCTAAGGGCGCATTCTATATTTTTGCGAACGCAGCTAAGTTTACAAATAATTCATACCAGTTTGCTATTGACATGCTGGAAAATGCACATGTGGGAATAACACCTGGTATTGATTTTGGTACAAATGGAGAAGGGTATGTAAGGTTTTCATACGCCAACTCTATAGAAAAAATAAAAATTGGATTGCAGCGTATCGAAGAATATTTGAAGAAGTACAAGCAAATTTAGTGATTATATAAGTTCAATCGTAATCGTATTTTTAGTATTTCTTGTCGCGATAAACCTATTGTCGACACGCATACCGACCACCCACACAATTTTCTCGTCGGATAACAGCAACCACGAACTATTTTTCTCGTTTACAGATAATTTTCTATTGACAAAATAATCACTGATTTTCTTTTTTCCTACCATGCCTGATGGGTAAAAAAAGTCTCCATTTTTCCAGTGTCTAAGAACCAATGGAAATTTCAGCTTCTCTGCATCTAAGCAAGCAATATCACTAGAAAAGACCTTTGCTCCAGTGTCTGCATTTTCTATGATACGCAAATGGATAGGCGTGTCTATTTCTGATGTTTGTTTATCTATTATGTAATATGGATTTTCTGCATCCTCATTATTTACGTTTTGGCATATTTCAATAAGACCTCTGTTTTTGTATAACGAATAATCTTTTGAAAGGAATTTCTGACCGGAATCACTTTTTGACATGTTTAAAACCTTATCTATAGAATCATGTCCAAAGCCATATGTTTTTAAAAATTCTCCTAATAGAAAGGATGCATTTCTTCCCATGTCACATTTTAGTTTTTCTATATCAAATGTGACTGTACCATTTTCTTTAACTGACCTATAGCACGAAATGTCCTGTTCTATTTTTTCATTTAAGTAGTTCTCTGTTTTCTGAATAATTGACAGATTTCTAACCATGTTGAATTTAAAGCCACCGACTGAACTCTCAATGGCTGGGATTATAATGTTTCTGAATTTATTTCTTAAATAATCACTTTCTTGATTGGTTGAGTCTATAACATATTCAAGGCCACATTGTTCCAAATAGCACATTATATCTTTTCTGGACACACACAATAATGGCCTGACTATATTCCCATTTATGGGTCTTATCCCAGTCAGACCATGTATGCCAGCTCCTCTTGATAAATTTATAAAGAATGTTTCAATTGCATCATCAGAATGATGAGCAATTGAAATTTTTTCAAAACCATTTTCATTTATCAGTTTGCCAAACCAGTTGTATCTCAGTTCTCTAGCTGCCATTTCAATTGATAACTTATGAGATTTAGCATAATCTACTGTGTCGAAATCAACCATAAGAACATCAACATCAAGTGATTTACATAAATCACGGACAAAGTTCATATCTCTGTCAGACTCAGAACCTCTCAAATGAAAATTACAATGTGCAGCTGTACATTTATATCCCAAAGAAATTAAAACATGAATAAGAGCGACAGAATCTGGCCCGCCACTTAGACCGACTAGAATATTATCCGATGAATTAAACATACCAGTTTCCTCAATATAGCTGGAAACTGTATTGTGAAATTCTATTATATTCATGCTAGAAAATTCTATCTAAAATCAATTTAACAAGTTTCTCCATTGAGCCTTTATATTCTGTATTCATTGTTTTGTCAACCCTTCCGGCTATAATATCGCAAACCGTAACTGCCTTGTGCCCCAGAAGTTTAGCTAACCCAGCAACTAGTGCACTTTCCATTTCAAAATTTGTTATCTTATACCCTTTATACTCAAAATCTGCTATTTTTTTGTTCATAAAAGGATCCACAGACATCAATCTGAGGAATCTGCCTTGAGGACCATAAAAGCCAGGTGCTGATATAGTTACACCCTTGACCAAACCTTCTGATATTTTATTTACCAATTCCTCATCAGCATCAACAACATATGGACGTGGTAATCTGTTATTCCACTCCAAATATTTAGTCAAATTATACTCAAACTCCATATCAATTGCACCATAAGGAATAGAGTAGTAGTTTAAAACACCGTCAAAACCTATTGATTTTTCGGATACTACATAACTTCCAACTGGACAGAATGGCTGTAATCCACCACTAGTTCCGATGCGAACCAGTGTCAAACTTGTCAATTCTTCCTTTATTTCTCGAGTTTCAAAGTCAATATTAAACAACGCATCCAGCTCGTTTAAGACAATATCTATGTTTCCAGCCCCGATTCCATGAGAAACACAAGAAACTCTGTTTCCTTTATACCGTCCTGTAATCGTGTGAAATTCTCTGTTTGACACGTCACATTCAATCGAGTCCTTATCAAATAGGCTGGCAACCATATCAACTCTTTTGTGGTCGCCGACTAGAATTATATACTCGGATACCTGACCTGGCTTTAAATGCAAATGGAAAACCGAACCATCATTATTTATAATAAATTCTGATTCACTTATTTGTCTCATAACACTAATATTTAATATCTGACAAAAAAAGACCCTGAGCAGGAGCGGAGGTTCCTGCTGAACAACGATCTTTTTTTTCTATTATTTTACAAAATTCCTCAACTGTCAATTTATGTCTTCCGACTTCAAACAATGTTCCAACAATGGCTCTAACCATATTTCTCAGAAATCTATCAGCAGTAATGGTGAAACACCATTCTTTTTCTGACAGTCTATGCCAATAAGCTTCTGAAATTTTACAATTGTTCGTTTTTGTATCAGTATGCAACTTACTGAAACTTGTAAAGTCATTATAATCAAGTAACTTAGATGCAGCACAATTCATTAATTCGAAGTCAAGACTGCCATAAATCATCGCCTGTAATCCATTTTTGAATGGATTTTTTTCAAATGATATAAAATAGTTATAAGTTCTGCTTTTTGCGCTGAACCTTGCATGCATTTCTTCTGACACGGCATTTATGCTGTAAATAACGATATCATTTGGTAACAGGCTATTCAAATTTTTAACCAACAAATTTGAATCAAATGATACGTCAGTGTCAAAATGGGCAACCATTAAGCTCGCATGCACTCCAGAATCAGTTCTTCCTGCTCCAACTAGTTCAATATCATGGCGCAATATGCGCTTAAGAGATTCAGTCAGAACTTCCTGCACAGACACTTGATTGGGTTGTACTTGCCACCCATGATATGCGCTACCATTGTACGCTAAATTAATAAAATATCTAGCCATTAGATCACTTGAGACTCTTTTTTACAATATCCGCAATAAACAATTGTTGTTCAGAATCCAATTCCGTATGCATTGGTAATGAAAGAACAGTTTCTGATAATTTCTTAGAAACAGAAAAATCCGAATTCTTATATCTGTCGCTCATATATGGTTTTTGTTCATGCAATGGGAATGGATAGTAAATCATTGAAGGGACTCCATTGTCAGATAAATTCAACTTAGCCCTATCTCTCAATTCTTTACTACTGAAACGGAGTGTGTATTGGTGATAAACGTGTGTGGAATTTTCACATCTATGTGGTACTGTAACACCTTCACATTCGGCAAATAATTCATCATAACGCTTTGCAGCCAATTGCCTGCGCTCTGTGAAATCATCAAGATATTTCAATTTAACATTCAAGATGGCCGCTTGTATAGCATCTAGACGAGAATTGCATCCAATGTATTCATAATGATACCTTTCTATCATTCCATGATTAGCTACAGCAGTTGCCATCTGTGCCAATTGATCGTTGTCTGTGAATATTGCTCCTCCATCACCATAGCAACCAAGATTTTTAGATGGAAAAAACGAAGTACATCCGAGATTCCCAAAAGTGCCAGAATAATACACTTTGCCATCATTAGAGGTATATTTTGAATTTATAGACTGGCATGCATCCTCTATTATAAATAGTCCATTATCGTCGGCTATTTTTTTTATTTCATCCAGTTTGTAATTCTGGCCGAACAAATGCACTGGCACAATTGCTTTTGTTTTGGATGTGACTGCTTTTTTTACAGAATCAACATTCATGCAAAAAGTATCCTCGTCAACATCAACCAAAACTGGTATACAACCAATAGAAGCTGCCACTTCGGCAGTCGCAACAAATGTGAAATCAGATGTGATAATCTCATCACCAGGTTTAAGTCCCAATGAAATCAAACTTATACGCAGTGCGTCAGTACCACTTCCAACACATATTACGTTTTTAACATTGAATTTCCTTTCCAGGTTATGCTGAAATTCTTCTACATACTTGCCCTTTATAAAAGATGTGCTATTAATAACGTCTTGTATTGCGGAATCTATTTCATTCTTTATGTTGTTATATTGACCCTTTAGGTCAACCATGGAAATGTTTTTCATAAAATAATCCTTCATCTTGCTGTGTAAAAACTTAACACAAACAAGAAAAACCTTATTTGCTAAGATAAACAAAAAAAACGAGAAACATATCTACTGAGCTAAATTCAAACTAGTTTGCATATCGAGCTTGTTGACTTTTTTTCTGGAACATACATAATCTACAAAGCCATTTCAATGTCAGCTGGCAGAGAACCGAGTATAACACGGCCATACAGAGGACGGAGTATGCGGCAGATTGGAAAGGTTTAAAGAAGAACAAGTACAGATTTCATAATTTGAAGTGGATGCCAACATCCAGCGCCACACAAATGAAGTTGCATGCTGCATTCTGGCGGAAATGACAAACATTTATCATAAAAATTGGTCATAAATTTCATGTAGTATATTTTCTTCCTTCTCCCAGTTTATTGAGTTTGCCGCGAAATCAAATTTCTCGTGGTCTACACTTTCTTTCAGCATACCTTTTATTACCAAGGCTAATCGTTCTGAATCGTGATAACTGATAGTCTTACCTGTAGAATATGTATTTACAACATTTGAGATTTCTGGGAAATCAGTAGCCAAAATTGGTACATGACATTGCATGAAATCAAAAATTCTATTTGGTAGTGAATAATAATAACTTAGGCCAACATTATCCAATAGGCATACACCCAAGTCCGCACTTAGGGTATAATTTTGCAAATTCGAATAAGGAACAGGACCCATAAACAAAACTTTACCTTGGAACTCGTTCTGATTGGATCTCGCTTTAAGTTCATCATATAAATCACCATTGCCTACCACAACAAATACGGAGTCATCAATGTATTTCATGGCTTCCATTATCCACTCTATTCCTCTGCCAACATTCACAGCTCCTTGATAAAGGATTATCTTCTTTCCTGTAAGGTCCTTGAATTCATCTTTTTTTCCTTTATACGCAGAAAAATGAGGAACATTTCTAACAACCTTTAAAGAGATGCCATATCTCTTTGCATAATAATCGGCTATAGATTTACATACTGTATATCCATTGGATATCTTTGGCAAAATGAAGTCCTCTATTTTAGTCCATACAAATTTCACAAATCTACGATTTACCACTTCTGGAACCTCAGGGAACAACTCATGCAGGTCTACAACAATCGGTTTATTCTTAATTTTCCCAGCAAAAAAAGCAGCAATTAAAGAATCTGTGTCATTAGCCACATAGACATCAAAATCAGAAAATAAAAGGAATAAAAAGAATCGAATGTTTATTTCTAGATAGAACAGAAAGCCATGTTTAAAAAAAACATAAAGTCTTTTGTTTGTGTAAGGCGTTACATATTCTTTGCAAGGACGACTCTTGCTCCCAATCGTAGTGACATCAAAACCAAAATTCATTAGAGAGTATGAAACCTTGTTTACCCTCTGATCTTTTTCCAGATTGTTTGTTACCAGCAATGCAATTTTTTTCTTTCCCATGTAGCAAAAATAAGAATAAAAACACTTTTTACAGTTGTATTTTAATTACTTTTACAAAAACACAGACTATAAAAATGAAAGAGTACACCAATTTCAGTTTAAAAGAAAAGAACACATTCAACATAGATGCCAAATGCCAAAAGTTTTTTGAATATGATAATGTTGATGAACTTGCATCATATTTAAAGAGAATGGGCAAAAAAAAATATTTCAATATAGGCGGAGGAAGCAATGTTTTGTTTCTATCTGATTATGACGGAATTATACTTCACTCTAATATTCAAGGTTTTGACACAATAAAACAGGATGATGAGTATTTCTACCTGAAAGTAGGAGCAGGTGTTAAATGGGATGATTTTGTTGCATATACAGTAAAACACAAGATGTATGGAGCAGAAAACCTTTCTTATATTCCAGGAGAAGTCGGAGCGTCTCCAGTTCAGAATGTAGGAGCCTATGGAGTAGAAGCAAAAGATATAATAGACACGGTTATCGTGTATGATATAGAAAATCAAGAAACTATTGAAATAGGGTCTAAGTCATGTGGATTCGCATACAGAAACAGCAACTTTAAAACAATATGGAAAAATAAATATGTGGTCTTATTTGTCATCTTTAGATTAGCGAAAAAGTTCAACCCAGTTCTTGATTATGGAAATTTAAAATCAAAATTTGTAAACGAGGTAATCAGTGCTGATAAACTAAGAAATACAATAATTGAAATAAGGAAGGAGAAATTACCGAATACCAATGTCTTAGGCTGCGCAGGAAGCTATTTCATGAATCCTATCGTTGACGAACATGAATATCTGCAAATAAAACAAAAATACGAACAGGTGCCTTGTTATATAATGGAAAACAACAAATACAAAATTCCGGCAGGCTGGCTTATTGAGCAATGTGGTTTTAAAGGAAAAAGAGAAGAAAATGTTGGAGCTTATGAAAAACAAGCTTTGATAATTGTTAATTATGGAGGAGCCGATGGAGTTGAGGTGTCAAAATATGCAAATAAAATAATAGACACTGTATATAGAATTTTTGGTATTAAACTAAAACCAGAGGTTGAATATTTATAAATATTGACTAATAAGTCGTAAAAAACAAACTTATTTACCCATAAGTTTTGTAGTTTGAAAAAAAATAATGAATTTTATGTCGGATATAACAAAATTGGTGTGTTGTGTCCACATAATTAATTTTTTAAATGCGATTTGGATAATCGCGCAATTAAAAAGAAAACAAAAGAAATGAAAGTTGATGTATTATTGGGTCTTCAATGGGGAGACGAAGGCAAGGGTAAGGTTGTTGACGTGTTGACTCCTAATTATGATGCTGTTGCAAGATTTCAGGGAGGCCCAAATGCAGGTCACACATTGGTTTTTGAGAATCAAAAGTACGTTTTGCGTTCAATTCCATCAGGAATATTTCAGGGTGGAAAAGTAAATGTCATCGGAAATGGTGTTGTTCTTGATCCTGCCTTGTTCAAAGAGGAGGTTGAATCGTTGGAAGCTTCAGGGCATGATTTGAGAAATCGATTGTTTATTTCGAAAAAGGCTCATTTGATTTTACCAACACACAGATTGTTGGATGCTGCATATGAGTCTGCAAAAGGAAAGGGCAAAATTGGAACAACAGGAAAGGGTATAGGTCCTACTTACACTGATAAAGTAAGTAGAAACGGACTGCGTGTAGGTGATTTACTTTGTAATTTTGAAGAAAAGTATAAGAATGCTATTGATAGGCACAAGGAGATTTTAAGCCATTACAATTTTGAATATGACTTGGAGCCAATTGAGAAAAAATGGATGGAAGGAGTTGAAAAACTCAAACAATTCCAATTGGTTGATTCTGAATGGCTCATCAACAACATGCTGGATAGCGGAAAATCAATATTGGCTGAAGGCGCCCAAGGTACAATGCTTGATGTTGACTTTGGTTCGTATCCGTTTGTCACTTCTTCAAACACAATATGTGCGGGCGCATGCTCTGGTATGGGCGTTGCACCAAAAAAGATAGGCGAGGTATACGGTATATTCAAAGCATATTGTACACGTGTTGGGAGTGGTCCGTTCCCAACAGAGTTGTTCGATGAAACCGGCAAGAAAATCAGAGATATTGGCCATGAGTATGGCGCAGTTACAGGCAGAGAAAGGAGATGCGGTTGGATTGACTTGGTTGCTCTGAAATATGCCGTAACAATCAATGGCGTGACACAGCTTATCATGATGAAGAGCGATGTGTTGGACGATTTCAAAAAAATCAAAGCCTGCGTCGCATACAAAATTAATGGCGAGGAGACAGACGAATTCCCATTTGACATAACAGAAGGTGTTGAGCCTGTTTATAAAGAATTTGATGGTTGGCAGAAATCAATGAATAATGTCACAAAAGAAGATGAATTCCCAGATGAATACAATCAATACATTGATTTCCTAGAGGATTATCTTGAAGTGCCTATTAAGATTGTTTCAGTTGGACCAGATAGAGCACAAACTATTGTTAGATATGTAGCAAAGTAAGGTGGAATAAAATAATAGTATGACAAATAAAAGGCGGACTTTAAGGTCCGCCTTTTATTTTTTTTATAGAATTCACTTCTGCACTTTTGTTGTTCAAAGACGCACCTGCATCTTATCTGCTTTTTTAAAAAAGTATAATCTAGCTTATTGGCTTTTTAGAACACATATTCTTAACCAATTTCTTTTTTTGAAAAATCGTCCAATAGGACCTAAAAGCAAAATCCAATCGAAACTATAAACTACAAATCAACACATGTAATATTTCTTCATAAATAAACATAGGATAAATCCTTAGGATTCATTTAGAAAATAGAGTTTATAATAGTACAAATTTTTCTCTTTATCAAAACCACGTTCAATCAATGCCTGGCTGCCATGAACATACACATGAAAATTTTTATCCAACTTTATAACTGATTTAAATTTACTGTTTTCCTTCTTTACAACATCATTTGAAATTTTGAAATCTTGCGGCAGAATAACATTATTCTTCTCCTCAAACTCCTGTTTATGCGTTTCGAAAGCGTCTTTTATATCTTCAAACTCTAATATCTCATCCTTGAACACATTTTCATCAAACCTGTCGTTATTTCTGAAATATTCAATCGTTCTATTTCTTAAATCAATTTGATTTTCACGAGGAACCTCATTTATAGGGCTATATTTCTGCTCAACAAATTCCTTACATAGCTCCATATAATTTTGAGTCTGAAAAGAATTGTCGTCTCTTATCTCTAAGCCTAGAAAATCATCCTTCCAGAAAACGGCCTCATTGCCTCTACTTGTTTTATCTAATATTGAAATAAGATATCCATTTTCTTCTTCAATTTCAAAAATAAGACACCCCTTATCCAATTTCTTTATATTAATTCCTTCCTCGCAATCAATACCAATTGTTCCTTGGTCTGGACAAATTTTCAAAAAAGTTTCTTTTGTTTCTGACTTGAAAATTCCGATGCACTGAACATCCTTATCAAAGATTTTCACATCTCTAAATAGAGATAAATAAAACTCACCATCCTTTATATTCGGATGTTGTGAGTTTTGATAAAGCAAGTCAGCCAGCAACTTTGAATATTCGTAGAATGTATCTGGATTTTCAAAAATAGCTTTAGAAGCCTGAAAAACAAGATTCTTAGAAGGTCCTTCTGGACTTGTGAAATTATACAAATTTGGCTCGTTGAAAGTTGCCAAAAAATATTGCTTCAGCAGATTAGGGACAGGACTATCTTGCTCAAAATTCAGACATTTGTCTGAATAAATATTGTGAGTATCATTTGAAATAGAACCGATTTTATGGATCACCAATTTTTCTATTGATGCATTTGCTATGTCAAATTGCATACTATTTTTTTGTTTTTATAATGTTTGGAATAAAATCAGAAAGTTCATACATATTGTGGAACAGAACATCTGCACCATTTTTTGTGAGTTCTTCGTCCCTCAATATGCCAGTGTTGACCGCAACCGTAAATATACCTGCCGAGTGTCCGGCTTTAACTCCCAAAGGTGCATTTTCTACAACTATAGCTTCATTTGGTTTTAGCATCCCCTTTTCTAATGCCTTCAAATATGGTTCAGGATTAGGTTTCCCATATTTTACGTCATAAGCAGTAATCATCTTTTCTTTTGAAAAATATCCCTTGAAATTTCTATTAAGTTTTTCCAAAAGGCTTTTTTGTCCAGAACCTGTCACCAAAAATATATCTAGTCCACAATCTTTTACCTTTTTCAGAACAAGTTCTATTCCATCAATAACAGGAGCAACCCCCAATGAATCAAAATATTCACTTTTTATTTTGTATATACGCTCACACTCATCTTCAGTTGCCTGCCTACCTAATCTTTCCTTGAAAATTTCGCTTATTGTTCCGGCTCCCGTCATTCCTTCTCTCATATATGCATCATATTCAGTAAAAGGAACTCCCAATGAATTCATCGCATAAACCCATGCTTTCGAATGAAATTTCATTGAATCAAACAAGACTCCATCCATATCAAACAATACTGCCTTCAGGTTCAATGAATCAACTTTATTTTTCAACTCTATATCCATTCTAAGTCTATTTTAAACATAATGTGTTTTTCTCCAATACTATTTGCCTCGTATAGCTTTAATCCTTTGCAAAAGAGTTGGATGAGAATACTTGAAAAAGATGTAAATAGGATGAGGAGTTAAATTTGACAATGAATCAGAGGATAATTTTTTCAACGCAGAAATCAAAGCTTCGCCATTACCACATTCTTTTGCAAAAGAATCCGCTTCATATTCATTTTTTCTGGATATAACATTTATTACTATACTCATGACTGAACTAATTGGAGAAAAAAGGACACCAAAAACAACCATGCTTATCCAGAACGAACCATTTTCTATTCCAATAGATTTTGCCACGTAATCCTGGTGATTTAAAAATAATGAAAGCAAGAAAAATATAATTGCAAAATAAATAATGTTCATTATTAACATTTTTCTTGTATGTTTTCTCTTATAATGTCCTATTTCGTGAGATAGAACAGCTACAATTTCATTTGTTGATAAAGAGGAAATCAAAGTGTCATACAAAACAATTCTTTTCTTGGTCCCTAAACCTGAAAAATAAGCATTTGCCTTGCTTGTTCTTTTAGAACTATCTATTACGAATAAATTATCCAATTTAAAATCAACCTTCTTACAAAGTTCTTCAATTGCCGTTCTCAAATCACCCTCTTGCAAAGGAGTTTGTTTGTTGAACAAGGGGACAATTACAGAAGAATAAAACATCATAGTAAACACTGAAAATGCGACTACTATAGCCAAACCCAACAGCGCAAAAAAATCAGCAGTAAAATAATAAACAAGCATAAGCAAACCAAGCAATATGCCACCAAAGATTGCGGTTAAGAGCCAATTCTTTAACAAATCAAGAACAAAAGTTTTAGCATTGGTTCTGTTAAAACCGAATTTTTCTTCGATTTTAAACACACTATATATAGAGAAAGGCAAATTAAGAATATCATCGGCATAATATAATATGCCAAAGAAGCATAAGCCAGTCATGATTTTTCTTAATACATCTGATTCTATATGACTACAAGTGACTGCAGAAAGCCCATCTACGAGTCCAAAACCATTAAATAAGAACATTAACAGCATTATGACCAAGCCATAAAATCTCAACACAAATGAGAATTTATTCTTAGCAATAAAATACTCCTGCTGTTTTTTGTACTTATCATTTTCGTATACCCCTTCTAATTCTTCTGGTATAGGATTGTTTGAATACTGCCTATTTTTCATATCTAAATATGATTCCAATAGGAAGTCAAAAATCAAAAGTGATATGATTACTACTAATATCATAAGATTGAATTATACTACTAATCAACATATAAAACCAAGCCCTTCAAATATTCACCCTCAGGATGATAAATGTTTATTGGATGGTCGGCTGGCTGAGTTAACTGATGAAGAATTTTCACATGTCTCTTTGCTTGAGCAGCAGCACTGAAAACAGCCAGTCTGAACTGTTCCTTATTAACTGCTTGTGAACATGAGAATGTGAATAATATTCCACCGTGTTTTATTTTCTCCAAAGCCTTTGCATTTAGCTTTTGATATCCTTTCAGAGCATGTCTGATTGCATCCCTGTGTTTTGCAAAAGCAGGAGGATCCAAGACAATCAAATCATAATCAGTTCTCATTTCATCCAAAAATTTGAAAGCATCTTCTGCGTAAGCTTCATGCCTAGTATCTCCAGGAAAATTCAATTCAACGTTACTTTTGGTCAATTCTATAGCTTTTGCAGAGCTATCAACAGAGTGGACCAACGAAGCACCTCCTCTCATCGCATAAAAAGAGAATCCTCCTGTATAGCAAAACATATTTAGAACCTTTTTCCCTTTTGCATATCTCTCAAGCAAAGCTCTGTTTTCTCTTTGGTCAATAAAGAAACCTGTTTTTTGTCCCTTTATCCAATCTGCGTGAAACTTCAAACCATTTTCAATTGCATAATATAGTCCGTCGTCACTGCCTAATAAATATCCGTCTTGTACATTCAAATTGGCATATGGTGGCAATGTGTTTTCTGACTTATAATAGATATTAACAATTTTGTCACCCATCACATTTTTAATGCATTTTGCAAGAGTATTCCTTTCCAAATGCATACCTACAGAATGACACTGTAGAACTGCGGTTTTGTCATAAATATCTACAATAAGTCCAGGTAGTCCATCGCCCTCACCATGTATAAGTCTGTAGGTATTTGTCGTTTCGCTATTTGCAATACCTATATCAACTCTTGAATTATACGCCAACCTTATTTTATTTTCCCAAAAATTTTCATCAACATCGATATCTTCAAAAGAAAAAACACGAATCGCGATCGTTCCGTATTGATAATGACCTAGTCCGCAAAATTCGTTAGAAGAAGAATAAACCTTAACGGTTTCACCCTCTTTGGGCTCAGACTGGAAATTCTTTATTGCTCCAGAGAAAATCCATGGATGAAATCTTTTTATTGACTCTTCCTTTTTGGGTTTCAAATATGCTTTGTTATATGATGTCATAGACTTTATATTATTTTATTATTTTATTATTTTTTCTTATCTATCAACAAATATATATTAGCCAATATGGTTCCGCTTATTGAATGCCATATACAACAAATGGCAGACATAACCGCAGCTTCAGGAAAAGCTGTAAAATGATTAGTTGCCAAATTGGTTGCCAATCCAGCATTCTGCATACCGACCTCTATTGATATTGTTTTTTTCTTCTTGTACGGGAATTTCATTATGTAACCAACAATGAATCCTACTATATAACCAAGTGTATTGTGAATAAAAGCAATTAAGAAGATAAAAAAGCCAATTTGAGTTATGGAATCACAACACTGACAAACGACACCCCCTACAATAAGAGCCAGACCAATAACTGAAAAACCAGGCATTGCCTTTTTTATATTTATATATGTTTCCTTACTAGACAAATAGCGATTCAAAATAAATCCTATAGAAACAGGAAGAATTGTGACTAACAATATATTCAAAAACATTGACAATGCATCTATTTCAACACTTTGTCCACTGAACAAGAGAAGAAGTAAAGGTGTTACGATAGGTGCTAGAATGGTATTCACTGTCGTCATTCCTATTGAAAAAGCAACGTCACCATTACATAAAAAGGACATTATATTGCTTGACACCCCCCCAGGACAACATCCCACCAGCATAAGTCCTAAGGAAATGCCAATAGGAAGATCAAATAACTTGGTAAGAAGAAATGCTAAAATTGGCATAACCGAAAATTGAGCAACTGTACCAATCAAGATGTCAAAGGGTCTAGATTTCAAAATTTCCAAATCCTTGTTTGTAAGAGTAAGTCCCATGGACAACATTATAAATCCCAGCAGAAAAGTCTGAACGTTTCCATGAACCCAAACGAAAGATTTATTGAAAATGTACGAAAATACGGCAATAAATATTATGAACAGAGAAGCTCTTCGTGACAAGAAATCACTTATTTTTATCAGCAAATCCATCTTTTTTATGTTTTAAAGCCAATGTTTCTTTTTAAACACAAACAGAGTTATCAATGCAGAGAACAACATAAGAATAATAGCCCATACATATCCAAAACGCCATGACAACTCTGGCATAAACTGAAAATTCATTCCATACATGCTAGCTATTAATGTTGGTGGGGCAAAAATGACAGTAACCACCGTAAACAACTTTATAATTTTATTTTGCTCTATATTAACCAGACCCAAGAATGTATCTTGAAGATAGTCCAGTCTTTCAAAACCAAATTTGGTATGTTCGATCAATGAATTTATGTCTTTAATAACCAGCCCCAAACGTGTTTTAACATCTCTTGGTGTTAACTCACTTCGCAGTACATTTGAAACAACCCTCTGTTTGTCAATTGTATTTTCACGCAAGTGCATAACCTTTTCTTGAAGATTCTTTATTTGTAGAAGTATATCCTCATCTATGTCATCACTCATAGTCAAAGTTTGGCTTAATTGAGTAATTTCGGCAGTTGCATCTTCTATCATATCTGCGTCATACTCAACTCTTGTTTCAAGTAATGCCACGAAAATATGAAATCCAGTAGGAAAACTCTTAGGATTTGCATATATCTTCTTTATCGTTTCGTCAAAAGACTTAAGTTTTGCATCTCTAACAGAAACCAATATTCCATTCTTCAAAATAAATGACACTGGCTCTTTCTCTAGAGAATCCAAAAGATAGTTTGAATTTGCGACCAAAGTATCTTCTGTTTCTATAAATCTTGATGATAATTCAATCTCCTCCAATTCATCTTCCTCTTGAATATAAATTTTCAAAAACGCTTCTAACTCCTCCTCTGTCTTTGGGTCAACGTTCAACAAATCGATCCATAAAAAATTAGTAAGTGGTACAATTTTCAAAGAGTTTATATCCTTTGCGACCTTCAGCTTTTGATTGTCCATATAGAACAGTCTCACTTCCGGTTTTGTGTTTTTGAGATTTGTTACAGATTTTGATTCTTGTCTCTGCATGATTTAGCAAAATAAGTGGTTAATAAATAGATAACTCTGCATGTATAAACAAATCTCAATTACTCGGGATGAATATTTTGATATACCAAATTTGTTAGTTCAACGAAATCAGAAACTGACAATTGCTCAGGTCTTTTGGTCATAAAAGAATCGTTCAGCAACAGGCAGTCTTTCCCTAATATAGGTTGCAGTGAATTTCTCAGCATTTTCCGCCTCTGGTTAAATGTTGTCTTCACTATTGTTTTAAACAAAACCTCATCACAAGGCAAAGTCTTCACATTATTGCGCTGGAGCCTAATAACTGCAGATTTAACCTTTGGCGGAGGATTGAAAACATTCTCATTGACAGTAAATAGATATTCAATGTCATAATAAGCCTGGAGCAATACACTCAGAATTCCATAAGCCTTACAACCTGGCTTTGAGGCAATTCTCTCTGCAACCTCCTTCTGTATCATTCCTGAACAGCACGGAATTCTGTCTCTGTAATCCAGAACTTTGAAGAATATTTGTGACGAAATATTGTAAGGGTAGTTTCCTATCACACAAAAATTCCCCTCAAAAATATTTGATACGTCCAGTTTAAGAAAATCGCCAAATATTATATTTTCATTTAAATTTGGAAAATTCTGCTTGAGATAATCAACTGATTCTGAATCTATTTCTATAACCTTAAGATTTACCAAATCGTTTTTCATTAGGAATTGTGTCAAGACACCCATTCCAGGGCCTATCTCCAACACATCCATTTTCTTTTCAAGCCTTAAACTATCAGCTATTTGTTGGGCAATATTGAGATCCGTCAAAAAATGTTGCCCTAAGTACTTCTTGGGCGTAACTACCATCTTCCACTTTATTATTTTTTTTGCAAAATTAAAACTTTAGCATAAAATCTGATTAAAATCTGATTAAAAAGACATTACATTTCTACAATGATAATCATCACACTTGGTTATAAATATCATTTATAGTGTCACAATCAATCCTATTATAATCAACTTCTCTGGCAGTCACTATAACTCCCCCCATATCTATGGCTCCAGGACTAACCATTATTTTCTTTTCATCATCTACTGTGTAATAACAATTAGGACGGTGCTGTCTTCTAGGGAAGATAAAAGTAACATACTGGTTTGACTCATATTTTTGAAAAACATTCATCATGGGTTCATCACATTCAGCAACATCTTGCTTCATTTTTAAGTAAATATCTCTAAATGAATCTAAGACGTATTTTTTTTCACTAGAACTTATAACAATGCAACGCCTTCCTAACCCACAAACTTCATATATGCACCCAGCATCACAACTATCAATAAAATTCTTCGGATTTGATAAGTATTCCTTTTCAAATGGCATCTGATTCGACTTCACAGCTTGGAAATGCATATGATCCGGAGCCGACGCTCCGCATTTCGGTCCATTGTAGAATATAACATAAGAATGAAGGGCTTTGGAAATTTCCAATAAGTCCTTAAAATATGGCATAATCTCCTGCTTGGTGTGTTTAACATTAGCAATTGTAAAGTGTCCGTTTAAAATAGGAAAAGGATTTACCAACAACTCAAACTTACCCAATACATTTATACCCTGTTGAACAGATGGCCTGTTTTCGCTGCACAAGAAGCATTTTCTTTGAGAAATACTTACAGAGTCCACCTTTGCAAGAGTGGAAACAGCCCTTGCTTTGTTAAATTGAACAATAACCTCATGAGATTCAAACTTAAACGTTTTTCTCTCTAAGTCTTCAAGTTGTTCAACTCGTTCCCTAAAATCCGGCCAATTCTTTAATTGAGAATCAAATAAAGAATCAGCCAAATCATTTAATATTGCTAATTGATTTTGTTCAGTGTACATCTCTTTTCAATTTCCTCTGTCCTTATTCCATCTTTGAAATAGTTATTCTTATTCTCCTTTTCCCGAGTAAGATTTGCATCCGAGTTTCCTTCCCATCTGCGGCAAATATATAAGATATCATAAATTCGGCTCAATTTGAATTGCCTAGAAATAGCCAAAGCCATTGCGTAATCCTCTCCATAACTGCAGTTCTTAAATCTGATTGTCCTTGCAATAGGAGTATAAAAAGCTCTCGGTGCACCAAGACCATTTATTCTGAGAGCATTATTCATTCCATTACGATCAGTCCATTCCTTGTGGTCAATAATTCCTGGCGGAAGAGAATTTAATTGAAAATCTGTTATCGCGTAAGAACCTATAACCATTGCACAATTGTCTGATTCAAATTTTCCCACAATTTTTGATATTGTTGTTGAATCCTTATAAATATCATCGCTATCAAGTTGAACGGCAAACATTCCACACTTATCACTATCAAGAGCCAAATTCCAACAACCACCTATTCCCAAGTCATATGTATCAGGGATTATATGAATCACTCTTTCGTCTTCTTTTGCTATCAAATCTATAATCTCAGTTGTTCCATCAGTTGAATGATTGTCGACAACAATCACATTATATTTGTCGCTAAAGTCTTGAGAAAGTGCTGATTTTATAGCATCTGCAATTGTTTTGCATCTGTTGTAAACAGGAATAACGACAGATACCTTAACATCAAAGTCTGAATTTCTGAATTTCACATAATTTAATCTGGCAGAATCTATATATGCACCGATTCTTTTTAAATGTTCAGTTGCAGCCTTCTCAAACTCTATTTGCGCATCTCTGGAATTTGGATTTAAATAATCAAACTGTTTTTCGCCAGATTTTCTGCTATCAACATGAAAATCATTAGCTTCATATAACACCTTTGTAATATGATAGGGTAGTTCTACTTCACTTATCTGAAGCAGCATATCATATAATCCTGCAAATTTATAATCATTTGATTCACATTTTATCAATGCTTCATTTGCCACTATTATCAAAGGACCAAAATCGAAACCATCTCTTATACTGCCAGCCTGATAATCAATCAATCTTTGAGCATCACCATTATTGGAAGAATAGTCACTGTAAGCAATCTTATGATTACCTTTCTCCAATTCTGAGAAAAATGAGTCTGTTAATTTTATATCTGATATTTTATTTACAAAAACAGTATATAAGGATTCATCACTAAGATGTTTTATTTTATCAATTGTCACCGAGGAACGAAAAGGACCATTCACAGCGATGACATTATTTGAATTTATCTTTTCAGAACCATCCTTTACGAGAGAAACCAGATAACAAATTCCGAATTGTGATAAATATTGTAAAAGAGAATTTGAAACTTCGCTCTCTGGTATTATAAATCTAAACTTATTATTCATAAAATTATTTACCCGAAAAAAACTCCATAAAATTAAGCATTATTGCGTCTCTATCCTCTTTTTTACAGATGATTTCGAATGGGACAGAAGAAACAATTGTTTTGCCATGATTTTGACTATAAACGCAAGAAGGATTTTTAACTCCATTATCCATCATAAAATACATAACATCAGAGCCATTCATAGGCAAAATTCCATGTGGCCCCATTACATGATAAATATTTTCAGATGGCATATTTTGATAGTGTATCAGTTTATTGTTATTAAGTGTATCCTGTACATATTCCATTAAACCACTTTTCAAAAACAACGTATCATCTACGGCATCAAAATGAAGATAATCATTTGCAAAATTCTTAAACTTTGATTCACAATTTTCATCTTCTGCCAAGTCTGTTATATATTGTCCTGATATGAATATATTACCACCATTATCAATATAGTTTGAGAGCAGCTCTGCTGTTTTATCTGTTATAATATCTTCATTTTTCAGATTCTTTTGTTTTCCCAATATGACATCAATAAAACTGAAATTTTGCAATTCATAAATATCATCCTCAAAAGCAGATATACTGCTAGAAACAAACGAATAGCCATTTTTCAATATAGAACATCCATGAATATAAGGATAATCAAAAGTGTTGCCGGCAATAATCAATGTATCCATATCCGAATAGCTAGCCCCTAGCCCTGGCGCATTATTATCTTTAAAAACAGAAGACTTATTATAATCATACTGTCTTCCCATATAGCTTATGTCTCTTATGTAAGGGGCACCAACATCAACTGTGTCTCGTTCATTTCTAAAGCCACATGATATACTATCTTCAAATGAATCTGGAGCATATAGTTGTTCATAGCCATTTACTATAAGTGCAATTCCTTTCTGTTTCGATGATATGCCAACAGATAGAATTTCAGAAGGAAAACTTTCTCCGCCATCATTTACTGCGGTTACCTTAAACCTGTATATGTGGTCCTTGTTCACAGGAAAATCAATATGATTTTTATCAGTGACAGTACCATTGTCAAAACCACCATTATCAACAGACTTATATACAACATACATTTGCGGATTTGATGTACTCTCCAAACTATCAAAAACAGGACTCCACCTCAGATGTACCACCGTGTCTGGATAGTTTTTGGGAGATATACTAAAATTTTTGACAGGCAAAGGCTGAACGACATAATCGAAATCATATACTGAAGATAAATATTTAAGCATGCCCTTATATATTGCTCTGCAGACATTAAATTTAAACTTTGGCTCCAATCCTATACGCATGTCGTTGAAGTTCTGATGCGACAACAATTCCAACAACATTGTCGGCACTTCCGGCACACGTGCTTCATAATAGGAGTCATCAATTAGAGCTCTTCTTGTCCATCCTGTACCATATAATTTATTAATATCTGCAGTTACCTGCGTCTGTATAATGTCAGTTAAATCTCTAGAGGATATACGTTTCTGACCACAAGTATAATTTTTATATCCCGAAGTCATATATATACCCAAGGTCCCCACAATTGAATCATTCGTGCCTGCATCTGTATGCAATGCAAAAGCCAAATCCATAGGAATATTTTTGCCTACTATATCAGGAAGACGTGAGGATGCCCCACACAAATTATTCACCCAATGCGGTCTAGACATCAAATCATCTTTATACTCATTTGAACCGTTATTTCTTCCATAAATATCAAAATCAAAACCACTATTTTGAAGATTATATCTGGCTGCTTCTAAATACTTTGGTTCTCCGCTTACTAATTTTAACGAATCTTCGCAGTCTATTGCTGAACATCTAACTATATTACCCATACCGCCACCAAATTTAACAGCGTCGGCTGATACTATCTTGCCTCTTTTGCCACTATAATTATACAAAACTACTTTGCCATTTTTCTCATTTATTCCTTTCTTGAAATAGTATTTACCAATATACACCCAAGAACCTCCACCTTTTGTCTGATTGACCGACACTACAGTCGAGTCGCCATCATGATAAACAACATATCTTGCATCTGGACATGACCAAGGATGACTGATGTATGAAACATATACCGCATAGTCTCCATCGCTCGGAATATCAGGAATCCATTCTGAATATAAATTTGATTTCTTCCTACATCTTATAAACTTTGAAGTTCCTGATTCAAAAGGGTTGACATCATCATATAAATATTCTTGAAACTTATATCCACAACTATCTGTCTTCCACTGATATTTAACACCATTTTTTTGTCGGAACATAGAGCCTAAGCAACTTTTGCCATCATCAACTATAACCTCTCTCTTATTGAAATCTCTCTCCCTTGCCAAAAAAGTTATTGCACCTGCATTCTCCAACATCGGCAATAAGTACTGTAACATTAAACCAGTTGTATATGAGTCCTCCCTAATTGTGAAAAGACAAGGACGTTGCCATTGCCACTTTCTTTCGGCCTGATTAAAATATAATCCATGACTGTTCCACAAAGCTATGTATTTCCCATTAAGTCCATTCGTTATTTTAAATGGCTTACTACAATTCTCAATTAGATGATTTGTTTCTTCATTATTGCGGAAATTACGTTCAATGTCCTTTCTACCCAATTTATAGAAATTTGGGACGAAATTTTCTATATTTACCTTGTCAACATATACTGAATATGAGTAACCTGAGTACAAGCTGTCAACAACATATTCGACAAAAGAGTCTATCTTTTCAATCAAATTTTCCCTTATTGGTATTTTTGAGAAGCTCTTAGAAAAATAAACATTTACAGAATTATTCTCTTCTGAAACAGAAACACTATCTATTTGATTTTTAAATCGTGAAAAAATCGGATAATCTTTTTTTAAAATATTATAATTTTCGTTGAAATACAATGTGTTGTTCTGTGAATTTGCACCTACTAATTGAATTGGGAATACAATAGAAATACAAAAGAGGAATATTTTGTATATGTAAGACATAAAAATAATGGTTCAAAGAATACATCTGCAAAATTAGTCTTTTAGTTAATAGCGACAATTGTTTTTTTTTGTAAATAAATAGTAATATTTTAGAAGAAAATTTCAAAAAAGATGATTGCAATTGCAGATAGTGGTTCAACAAAGACACATGTGGTTTGTCTTGATAATGGTGAAATTGTCGCAGATATACGTTTTGATGGAATAAACCCATATTATCAATCAAAGGAAGAAATTATTGATTTATTGTCGAATAACATCAAATCCATAAGCAATCAGATAACAAATTTCTATTTTTTTGGAGCGGGATGCTCTTTTCCTGAAAAAAAACATATTGTTTGGGATTCAGTAAACACTGTCTGTGGAAATTCTGAAATAGAAATAGAAAGTGATTTGATGGGAGCCGCTAAAGCTTTGTTTGGCAATGGAAACGGAATAGCTTGCATTCTTGGAACAGGCTCTAACTCATGCCAATACGAACAAGGGGAAATAATTAAAAACGTATCTCCGTTGGGATACGTTTTAGGAGATGAAGGAAGTGGGGCCGTGCTAGGCAAATTATTTGTATCAGATTGTCTTAAAGGTATTTTGGAAAAGCATATCATTGAAAGTTTTTACAACGCATCCGGGCTCTCTGCCGAAAGTATAATGGATAGCGTATACAAAAAACCTTTGCCTAATAGATTTCTGGCCTCTCTTGTTCCATATATAGTGAATCTTAAACACCATCAGCAAGTAGAATTAATAATAGAAAAAAATTTCCAGCTATTCTTTGAAAGGAATATAAGTCAGTACGATAAGTATAGAGACCTAGAAATAAGTTTTATTGGCTCCATCGGACTTCAGTTTAAAGAAGAACTGAATAATGCGGCTAAGAAATTCGGATGTAAAATAGGCAAAATAGAAAAAGATCCGATAGATGGCCTAATAGAATTTTACAAGCATTGCCTTTAATATCATTTAACAAGAAAAAATTCAACCAAATCGACTTTTGTTTATATTATTTTTATAATTTAGAGGAAAAACTATATTTATATAGGCAGCACTAAATAACTACAATAAACTTACAAAAAATGAGTTACATAAGTTTTGGGACTTCAGTTCTCAAACACACAAATAGAGCCATACTGAAAGAGTGGATTGATGCGAACAAATTTGGAGGATATTCTAGTTCATCAATTGTTTGCTGCAACACAAGAAAATATCATGGGCTGTTGGTTGCTCCAATAAAAAACATGTCGAATGAGGAGCATGTGTTGATTTCGTCACTTGATGAGTCATTGGTCATCGATGGGGTCGACTACAAAATCTCAATGCATCAGTATGCCGACAACAAATACGAGCCAACAGGAAACAAATATCTGTGTTCGATGTCATATGATAAGGTTCCATGCTTTATCTATCGTCTAGGAAATTCATTGTTGTCCAAGGAAGTAATGATATCCTCAACTGAAAACAGAGTGTTTGTAAAATATACTCTGCTTGATTCAAACGCAAGCCAGACATTGAGGCTATCACCAAACTTGTCGTTCAGAAATGTAAACTCATTGAGTCAAGCAAATTACAATACAACAGCAGAGTGCGACGAAAGCAGAAACGGTATATCTATTAGTCTTTACTCTGGCTTCCCTAAATTGCATATGCAGTTTGACAATAATCATGTCGATTTTGTTCCAAAACCCGCATGGAACAGGGGAGTAGAATACTACAAAGAGCAGTGGAGAGGATATGACTGCAAAGACGACTTATATGTACCGGGGTATTTTGAAACTGTACTTGAAGTGGGATGCTCAATCATATTCACAGCTGCCATAGACGAAATTGACGCTTCGAGCATATACCCTCTATACAACGAAGAACTTAGGAAAAGAAAAGGCAATGAGGATTTGAAGAGTACACTGAGGAATTCCCTAGCCGCTCATCAAAATAAAATCAAAAAGGACACTCTCGTAAAATCCGGATATCCATGGTTTGGATACAGCATGAGAGATGTAACAATGTCAATAAGTGGATCCTCATTAGCATTTGAAGATATAAAATCATTTGAAGGTACAATGTCTGCAACAATGAGTTTGGCTGAAAGCTTCATGGATGGAAAATATTCAGAACAAAACATTGACGATATGGACAATCCTGACATCCTTTTACTCATGATAATGTCAATTCAACATTACAGGAAGATTAAAGGAGACTCTGATACAATAAAAAAATATGGAGCTTTTATTAAAAGAGTAATAAGCTATATCAAGTCGGGAAAACATCCTTTGATAGAATTTCACCCAAATGGTTTATTGTATGCAAAAGAGGGCTGGAACAGACCAATAACATGGATGAAAGCCTCTAGAAACGGAAATCCTATCACTCCTAGAAGCGGTTATATCGTAGAAGTCAATGCATTGTGGTATAATGCTCTCAGATTTGCATCTGAATTGAGTGCAATTCAAAATGAAAACAATGAAGTTTGCGAGTTGACAAACATCATTGATTCGGTTAGAACTAATTTTTCATATGTATTTTGGAATGGCTCATATCTTTATGATTTTGTAGACGGGAATCATAGTGAATCATCAGTTAGACCTAATATGCTTTACGCCGTTGGTTTGGAATATTCACCGCTTGATGACATACAAAAAAAGTTAGTCATTGATATGGCAACAAAAGAGCTTCTCACGCCCAAAGGGTTGAGGACTCTAAGCCCCAAAAGTAGTAACTATCACGGCTGGTGTGGTGGCAATCAGCTGACAAGAGACTACGAGTCATTTCAAGGAGCTGTGTACCCTTGGCTTCTAGGTATTTATGTTGATTCTTATTTGAAAGTTTACGGGGTTGAGGGAATACATTTTTTGAACGACACGATGAACTTCGTTTACGGAGAACTTCGAAATGAATGTATTGGTCATTTCTCTGAAATGTATGACGGAACACAACCATTCACAGGAAGAGGCGGAATGTCATTCGTTATAAACACAGCTGAGGTTTCAAGGGCTTTGAAAACCTTAAATCTCATTTAATTAGAGTATAATTTAAAGACAGCATATATGAAAGCTTTGATGTTTGGTTGGGAATTTCCTCCTCACATTTTAGGAGGTTTAGGAACTGCCTGCTATGGACTGACCAAGGGATTGGCTATGCAGAAAGACATGGAAATGTTGTTCGTATTGCCCAAACCATGGGGAGATGAGGAGCAAAGTTTCATGAAAATAATTGGTGCAAATATGGTTCCTATAGTGTATGAGGATCCAGACAGAGAATATTTGCAGCAACAGTTAAATGGTAAAATAAGTGTTGACGACTACTATCGATATCGCAGCAACATAAGAGAGGACAATAGATACATAACAAGTGGAGGTATTGGAACTGTTGATTTTTCAGGAAGATACCCAGACAACTTGCTTGACGAAATTAGGAACTACAGCGCTGTGGCTGCGGTTGTGGCTAGGTCTGAGCAATTTGACATTATCCATTCCCATGACTGGCTAACATATCCCGCCGGAGTAAGAGCAAAACAAATAACAGGTAAACCACTTGTTATTCATGTTCATGCAACTGATTTTGACAGAAGTAGGGGAAATGTAAATCCAACCGTATATGGTATAGAAAAATACGGAATGGATATGGCCGACCATATTATAACGGTATCAAATCTTACAAGAAATACAGTTATAAATAATTATCACATTGATCCTCGAAAAGTTACAACTGTACACAATGCTGTTGCACCGTTGAGTGACGAGATAAAGGCCATACAACCGGTAAAAAACCCTAAAAATAAAGTTGTTACCTTTTTAGGCAGAATTACAATGCAAAAAGGACCTGAGTACTTTGTTGAGGCTGCGTATCGTGTTCTGCAAAGAGATCCGAATGTAAAATTTGTCATGGCTGGAGGTGGAGATAAAATGATGGAAATCATGCATCACGTAGTCTACAGAAATATGGCTGACAGGTTCCTATTCACAGGTTTTCTTAAAGGAAAAGAAGTCTATAAAATGTTGAAATCCAGTGATGTATATGTTATGCCATCTGTTTCTGAGCCTTTCGGAATCTCTCCATTGGAAGCAATGCAATGTGGTGTGCCATCTATCATTTCAAAGCAGTCTGGATGTGCAGAAATATTGAATAATTTGATTAAAGTAGATTATTGGGATATTGAAGCAATGGCAGATGCTATTTATTCCATAATAAACAATGATGCTTTGTATGATTTTTTCCACGTTGAAGGAAAAAAAGAAGTAGATGAAATTAAGTGGGAATACGCAGCACTGAAGCTTAGAAACATTTACAATATGGTTCTAGGAAAGTAACAACCTAATATTTAAGCGATTATATCATGAATACAATATGTTTATACTTTGAAGTTCATCAACCATGCTATCTTAGAAGATACAGATTCTTTGATATAGGTAATGATCATTATTATTACGATGACAATGCCAACGAGAGCAATATAAAAAACCTGGCAGAAAAATGTTACAGACCAGCAACACAAATGCTGCTTGACATGATAAAGGAATCTGGAAATGAATTTCATGTATCCTTTTCTATATCAGGAGTAACATTAGACTTGCTGGAAAGATATGCCCCTGAAGTCATTGACAAATTCAAAGAATTGTCATCAACTGGATGTGTTGAATTTTTAGGAGAAACTTATGCACATTCATTGTCTTCATTGAATGGAGACAACGAGTTTGAGTTACAAGTAAAAGAGCACAGCGAAAAGATATATAACTTGTTTGGTCAAAAACCAAAAGTTTTAAGAAATACAGAACTTATATATTCTAACGGAATCGGCTTAAGGGCCCTGCAAATGGGATTTGCAGGAATGATAACAGAAGGCGATAAGAGGTTTATGGGATGGCACAGTCCAAACTATGTTTATTGCTGCTCATCCGACCCAAGACTCAAGTTGCTGACAAGAAATTCTAATTTAAGTAACGATGTAACATTTAGATTTTCAGATTGGGGATGGGATCAATATCCACTGACAGCTGAAAAATTTGTTGATTGGATTGCTTCCTCACCAAAAGAAGAGCAGGTTACATGTATATTCATGAATTTAGAAACAATTGGTCACCTACAAAATGCAGGGACCGGTATTTTTGACTTTTTCAGAGCCATTCCAAAATTCGCAGCAGAAAAGGGATTGAAATTCATGAATCCAAGTGAAATTTTCGCAAAAACGAAACCGATTGACCAGTTAAGATTTGACAATCCTATATCTTGGGGTGATGCGGAACGTGATGTGACAGCATGGCTTGGCAATGAGATACAAAGAGAAGCCTTTGAGAAGGTTTCTCAGTTAAATGAAAAAGTCAGAATATCACAAAACAAGGCTTTACTGCAGGATTGGTATAGGCTGCAGAGTTGTGACAATTTTTATTATATGAGCACAAAGCATTTCTCAAATGGTCCAGCTCACAACATTCCTTTCGACTCTCCGTTTGATGCATTTATAAATTACATGAATGTACTGAATGACTTTAGAGATCGTGTAAACGAAGAGTTTCCAGAAAACATAGATATGAAGGAATTCGAAAGAATGAGAAATCTAATATCAAAGCAGGAGGAAGAAATTCGAAAGCTCAAAGCAGAACATGGTGGTGCCGAAGAAAAAACAAAAACAGAAGCTCCAGTAAAACCCAAAAGAGCATCGGCTAGAAAAAAATCATAAATAAATTCAAATCTAAAAAAAGCCAAGTTCAAAGAACTTGGCTTTTTTTAGATTAACACTGAAAAATAATGTATATTTGCAACACAGTATGTCGGTCTGTCGCTGGCAAAACGTCAGAGGAAAGTCCGGGCATCATAGGGCACCATACTTTCTAACGGAAAGTTGTCCGCGAGGGCAAGTCTACGTAACAGAAAATAACCGCCGAAAGGTAAGGGTGAAAATGTAGTGTAAGAGACTACAACATGTCATGGAGACATGGCATGTGTACGTGCTATGGGATGCAAAACCATGTATATCAGTGCTTGAGGGCTGCCCGTCCGATACTGAGGGGTAGGTTGCTAGAGGCTTATGGCAACATAAGCAGTAGATTAATGACAGACGTCGTCATTGACGACACAGAACCCGGCTTATAGGCATGCTGTTTTTTTTGTATCTATCACCTTTTAAATAGGTTCTATATATCAAATGTTTATAAATTAAGCATTTGTTTTTTTTTATCATGAAGAAATATTTAACGACAAAATGTATACCTTTAGCCCAAAAATTGTTATTCAATCTATGGTGCATCATAAAGTATTCTATACGGCTGTTCACTGAAAGAAACACATGCGTTCAAGCTTCATCTCTAGCATATTACACAATATTTGCGATTATTCCTATTTCCGCCTTCATATTTGCGATCGGAAGAGGATTTGGGCTAGATGAATACATATCAAATGTAATAGTACATGCATTTAACGAAGCCGCAGATGAAAGCACAACCATGATACTCATCAACATGATAGAATCATACCTTAACCATACAAAAGGAGGTGCCTTTGTAGGAATTGGTATAGCATTCTTGTGTTGGTCTGTATATAATGTATTTAACCAGATAGAAAAATCATTTAATGAAATTTGGGGTATATCTCAATCCAGACCTTTTTTCAGAAGATTTTCTGATTACATTTTTGTCATAGTACTAATTTGTTTCGTTCTAATTATATCATCCGGACTTAATATCTACCTCAATAAATCCTTAATAGATTCCACTTCTGATATAAAAAACAGTCTGATTATATTAGCGTTAACATTAAAGCCATGGATTTTCAGCAGTATAATCTGCACATTATTGTATTTTCTTATACCAAACACAAGTGTAAAACCAGCCAATGCCATTATTCCCGGAGCCATAGTTGGAATTTTATTCTGGTGGTTCAAAAATATATACATTTGGTTCATGTCTACTGCAACATCATATAATGTCATTTATGGCAGTATGGCTGCTATACCAATACTTGTGATGTTCATCAGAACAACTTGGATTATACTTCTTGTTGGCGGGGAGTTTTCTTTTGCTTCACAAAATTTCAAATTCATAAATGACAGGCAAGAGAATACCAAACTAAGCCAAAATTTTGAAACAAACTTATTGATCTACATATTGAAAATCATAATCAATAAATTTGAAAACAAAGAGAATCCACAAACGACACTAGAAGAAATATATAACGAGACCAAGCTAACAAGAAAACTAACATCCCACCTTATAGACATACTTGTGGAATCAGGATTGATTACCAGCACACAAAAAAGCATGCCTGACGGTAAAGACGTTGCTTTCTATATGCCCTCTTTTGACATTAATAAGATGTCTCTAGATAATGTCATAAATCAAATAAGGGATAATGGAATACAAGAAATACCAGGTTTTGATAAAGAAGAAATTAAATCTTGTAGCGATGCTTTAACTCAATACAATAATCCAAGTAACAGTATAAAAGATAAACTAATAAAAGACCTATGAGTTCAAACAACATATTTTCTAAAGATTTTGAGACAGCTTATGCAACTGTTCCTTTTGACAATATTTCAGTAAATGATTTTTTGCCATCTATAAAGGAAGCTATACGTGAACATAATAAAGAAATTGAAGCTATAACAAATTCATCTGAAACTCCAAATTTTCATAATACAATTGAAGCTTACGAAAAATCAGGAAGTATGCTAAGGAGAATTCAGAATGTATTTTATAATTTGTTAGAAGCGAACTCTACACCAAAAATGCAAGATATTGCGAACGAGATATCACCAATAGAAAGTGAGCATAGCAGCAACTTGCATTTAAACGAAAAATTGTTCGCCAAAATAAAAGCAGCGTATGAAAGTATTGATTGTTTAAACTTAAATCAGGAACAAAAAAGGCTAGCAAAAGACATTTATGACTCATTTGTTGATAATGGAGCCAATTTATCTCCGGAAGACAGGACTAAATTCAGAGAGTTAAAGAAAAGGTTATCCTCTTTATGCCTAAAATTCGGCCAAAATCTGCTTAACTCAACAAACGAATTTAAACTATATATTACAGAAAAGGAATTGTTAAACGGAATTCCCAATGATGTGACAGAAGCCTTTAAACAGAAAGCTGAAGGATCAGGAAAAGGTGGATATGAAATAGACTTGTCATATCCATCTTATTTGCCAGTAATGAAATATGCTGAAAACCGAGAGTTAAGAAAAAAACTATATATAGCATATAATACAAAAGCACTCAATGGTAAATATGACAACAAAGAAATAGTCAGAAGCATCGCAAACACAAGACTTGAAATTGCCAAATTGTTAGGCTATGAAAACTATGCCAGTTATGTTCTAAAAAACAGAATGGCAGAAAACCAATCTAATGTATTTGAGTTCATAGATAATTTGTTTGATTCTTACATAACTACAGCCAATAACGAAGTAAAAGAAGTAAAAGAATTGGCTCAAAAAGACAATATTGAACTTATGCCTTGGGATTGGAGTTTTTACTCAAACAAATTAAAAAACAATAAATTCGAATTTTCGGATGAAGAAATAAGACCTTACTTGGAACTAAATAACGTAAAAGGTGGTATATTCTGGCTTGCAAACAAGCTATATGGCTTAACATTCATTAAAGACACAAATATCAAAGTTTACAATGAAGACGTTGAAGCCTTTAAGGTTCTGGATGAAAAAGACAATTTAAAAGCCATTTTATATACAGACTATTTTCCCAGAGCCGGAAAACAAAGTGGAGCATGGATGACAGAGTTCAAAACTCAATATAAAGATAACAACGGAACTAATCATATTCCGCATATTTCCATAGTAATGAATTTCACAAAACCAACAAAGGAAAAACCTTCACTACTGACTATGGATGAACTTACCACATTTTTACATGAATTTGGTCATGCTCTGCACGGCATTTTATCAAATGTCAGATACGAATCCCAAGCAGGTACAAACGTATATAGAGATTTTGTTGAACTTCCATCACAAATAATGGAAAATTGGGCAGTTGAAGAAGATTTTCTCAACAAATTTGCTAAACATTACATTACAGGAGAAATTATACCACAAAAACTAATCGAGAAAGTAAAAAGCATATCAAACTTTAATGTTGGATATCAAACAATAAGACAGCTTAGCTTTTGCTACTTGGATATGGCTTGGCATACAATAAAAAATTCTGTGACTGAAGATATCAAAACATTTGAAACAGAAGCATGGAAGAAAACTATATTACTTCCAACTGTTGAAGACACTATGATGAGTAGCCAGTTTTCGCATATATTTGATGGGGGATATGCAGCTGGGTATTATGGTTATAAATGGTCTGAAGTGCTAGATGCTGATGCTTTTTCTTTATTTAAAGAAAATGGAATATTTTCTAAAACAACAGCAGAGTCCTTTAAAACAAATATTTTAGAAAAAGGTGATACAGAACATCCAATGGATTTGTATGTAAAATTTAGGGGTAGACGACCTAACATAAATGCTCTTTTAAAAAGAAACGGTATTTTATAAAATTAAAATACTTATAATTTAAATTCATAAAATATAAATAAAGGGTGAATCGTAATTCGATTCACCTTTTATTTATACTTATAATTCATAATGATAAATATAAATCACACATAATAAATATCATTGATTTTGTGAAAATTAAATCATATTATTTCAATCATTGATTTAAACAGATTGATTATATGCTTTGGCATTGCATATTTATCTATTTATTTAATCAAACAAAACAAGTAATAATACTATTAAATTGATTTATAGTTACATTTGATTAAATATTAAAGTTTAAATCATACTACTATTTAATTAAATAAAAAAAATATTTATCATCATAAATCATCAAGATAAATCCAATATTATGAATATAAAAATTTATTTTTTGATAAATTCTATTTAATTTTATAAAAACAAATGTAGTTATGGAATCAGAACAACTTTTATCAATTATGGATTATGTTAGATTGTCGGGAACCTTTTTTGCAAATGAAATTAATGTTCCTGCAGCCACTATCTCTAACATAAAAAACGGAAAGGCAAAGGCCAGTATAGACGTAATAGAAAAGATACACAACAGATTTCCTGAAATTTCTATAGAATGGATGGTTCTTGGGAAAGGAGAGATGTTAAATAAAACAACGGAATCTGGAAAAAAGAATTCCAATAATACACACAAGCAAACCAATGAATTACCTTCACTTTTCGATTTTGACAAACTAGATTCTATCCAAACGGATACTGGTAATAGTAATGAAAAGCCCCAAAATGACATTAATTACACTGCAAAAAATATAGAAACAAAGCAAAATGTATATGAAAACAAAGAAGACAGACGAACATCCAAGATAATCGAAAAAATCATTGTTTACTATACAGATAAAACTTTTGACGAATTTACATTGTCCGACCGCGAATGAGTTTTTTGTTTTTATACCTAAACTGATTATTTTTGCGTAAACAGAGGACGTATGGAAGATATTGAAAGAGAAATAAATTCATTAAGATCCGAGCTTAACAAACATAATTACAACTATTATGTTATGTCGCAGCCAACAATTTCGGACTATGAATTTGACCTAATGATGAATAGGTTGATTGAATTAGAAAAAAAATATCCTGTTTTTTTTGATCCGAATTCACCTAGTCAGAGAGTTGGAAATGATATAAGCAACAAATTCAATCATATAGTTCATAAATATCCAATGCTTTCATTAGGCAACACTTATTCCGCAGAAGATGTTTCTGAATTTTATAATAGAATCAAGTCGACTCTAAATTCCGATTTTGAAATTGTGTGCGAACTGAAATTTGATGGCACTTCTGTTTCTCTAAGATACGAACATGGTAGTTTAGCTGTTGCCACTACACGTGGAGATGGAGAAAAAGGCGATGACATTACAAATAACGTCAGGACTATTAAGTCTATACCTCTGAAAATAGAAGGCGAGATACCGGATGAATTTGAAATACGTGGCGAGATTTTGATGCCGTGGAATGAATTTGAACGCATAAATAAAGAAAGGGAAGTTTCTGGTGAACAGTTATTTGCCAATCCTCGCAATGCTGCATCTGGAACAATCAAACTATTGAATTCACAAGAAGTTGCAAAAAGGAAACTCGATGCATACCTATACTACCTCATGAGCGATAATCTGCCAAAAGAATCTCACTATGAAAATCTTTTAGAAGCAAAAAAATGGGGATTCAAAATATCCGATTATATAAAGGTGTGCAGAAATTTAAATGAAATATATGATTTCATAAATTACTGGGATAACGAAAGGAAAAATCTTCCATTTGCTACTGATGGCATAGTATTGAAAGTCAACTCGGTTAAACAGCAAAATATACTAGGGCTCACAGCTAAATCACCAAAATGGGCAATCGCCTACAAGTTTAAAGCAGAAAGAGCCAGCACAAAGCTTATAAGCGTGTCTTATCAGGTAGGTAGAACTGGAGTTATAACCCCTGTCGCAAATCTAGAGCCAGTTCAACTTGCTGGAACTGTTGTCAAAAGAGCATCGCTATACAATGCAGACAATATAGAAACCTATGGTTTTAACATAGGAGACTCTGTTTTTATTGAAAAAGGCGGAGAAATAATACCGAAAGTAGTGGGCATCGACAAAAAAGGAAACGGGGTTAAGGTTGAGTATCCAACAGTATGCCCAGAATGTGGTGAAAAACTTATTAGAAGCACTGGTGAATCTGCATGGTATTGTCCAAATTCTTATTGTCCGCCACAAATTAAAGGAAAAATAGAATATTTTGTTTCTAGGAAAGCCATGAATATAAATATTGGTCCTGAAACAATAGAACAATTATATATGATGGGATTAGTAAAAGACCCATCAGATTTATACTATTTAAAGAAGGATGATTTGAACAAGCTGGAACGATGGGGGGAGAAAAGTTCAGAAAATCTTTTGCTTAGTATAGAAGATTCCAAAAAAACTCCTTTTGAAAATGTCCTTAATGCAATCGGAATAAGAAATGTTGGGGTAGTGCTGGCAAAAAAAATAGCAAGAGAAACAAAGTCAATTGACAATCTAAAAAAATATTCAGTTGACGAACTCTTGAAAATTGAAGACGTTGGCTCTACCATAGCAGATAGTATAAAACAATTTTTTGAGAATGAAAATAATATCAAAGTCATAGAAAGACTAAGAGATGCAGGTCTCAACTTACAAATCAAAGATGTTAGCACAGACACTCTCCAAAATAATGTTCTAAATGGTGCTACATTCGTAGTCAGCGGGGTATTTGAAGGTTACAGCAGAGATGGAATTAAAGATACAATAGAACAGTATGGGGGCAAAGTTGTGTCTTCCATTTCCTCAAAAACAGACTTTCTTGTTTCAGGAGACAAAACAGGTCCTTCTAAATTAAGCAAAGCCAAAGAATTGAACATAAAGATAATAAGCGAATCGGACTTTAACAAAATGATAGGAAAATGATGGATTTTATAGCAGATTATTTTCTTGGCAGAAAATGCAATCAAATCAACAAAAACAGGAAGTCCTTTTGTTCAAGGACACAGGCAAACTCAATTGCGATTCTTTATGAATCTAAAGACCAGAAATATGCGGAATATGTTTATCAAGAATTGTTTTCTGGGAAAAAAGTAACTTATTTCTGCTACGCAGAAGGCGAAAAATGTCCAGTTATCGCCGGAAATAAAATACTCGTCGATAGCAAGTGTTATGATTTGTTAGGCACATTGAAAGAAAGCATCACATCAATATGTGACAACAGTCGATTTGATATTATTGTTGATTTAAGTTTCAATAAAAAAATTGTGTTCAAATCAATTTTAGTTTATAACACGTTCAGCTATAGATGCGGAATCAAAAAAAGCGGTTATAATGTTTTAGATTTGAGGATAACAGGAAGTGATAAAAATGCAATAAATTGCCTTATCGATAGCATAATAGCTTTAGACAAAAATAATTAAAAATTAAATTCAGCAAGAGTCTAATCTAATAGTGATATATTTTTATTACCTTTGCATGAGTAATTAAGGACTTTTGTTTATTCCAAGATGATAGACACAAAATTTTATGGAATGGGTGTAGCTTTGATAACACCATTCAAGGCTGATGAAAGTGTTGATTTTGAGGCGCTAGGTAGACTTTTGGATTATCAACTTCAAAATGACGTTGATTTTATAGTTGCTTTGGGAACCTCGGGCGAAACTCCGACATTGTCTTCTGAAGAAAAACAAGAAGTACTTGATTTTGTCATTAATCGCGTTAACGGAAAAGTCCCTATCGTAATGGGACTAGGAGGAAATAACACTTCCTCGCTAGTAAAGGAACTTAAAACTAGAGATTTCACTGGAATCGACGCAATTTTGTCTGTGGTTCCCTATTATAACAAGCCGTCACAAGAAGGTATTTTTCAGCACTATAGTGCGCTAGCCGAGGCTTCTCCTGTGCCTATCATCGCATATAATGTTCCCGGCAGAACAGGTGTGAACATGACAGCAGAAACGACTTTGAGACTTGCTCACAAATTCAAAAACATAATTGCAGTAAAAGAAGCTTCAGGAAACATTGTCCAGATAAATGATATCATAAAAAACAAGCCAGAAGGGTTCAATGTGTTGTCTGGAGATGATGGCATAACATATCCTTTGATGACTATGGGAGCTGTTGGTGTGATATCTGTAATAGGGAATGCTTTTCCGAAGGAGTTCAGCAGAATGGTCAGACTTGCACTGCATGGAGATTACGAATCAGCAAGAACAATACATCAAAGATTCACAGAGCTGTTTGATTTGCTGTTTGTAGATGGTAATCCTGCTGGAGTTAAGTGTATGCTTTCGCTGATGGGTTTTGTTGAAAACAAGCTTAGATTGCCATTGGTGCCAACAAGGATCACGACAATAGAGAAAATGAAACAAGTCCTTGAATCTTTAAATCTTAAATTTTAGAATCAAAGGTTTATTGAGTTATATGGCCAATCATTCGGTTGGCCTTTTTTTTTGTGATTTTATATAATACGTTGCTATGGTTGATATAATAAAAAAATACTTTGAGAATCTGAGTACAGAACAAATACAACAAATTGACTCTTTATATGAATTATACAAGGAATGGAATAGCAAAATAAACGTAATATCGAGAAAAGACATAGAAAATATATACGAACACCACATCCTTCATTCTTTATCAATTGCAAAATTGGTACGTTTCAAGAGTGGGACTGAAATAATGGATTTTGGAACTGGTGGTGGATTTCCGGGAATCCCATTGGCAATACTTTGCCCTGATTGTAAATTTATGCTAGTGGATTCAATTGGAAAGAAAATCAGAGTAGCAACAGAAGTGGCAAATGCCATTGGTCTGAAGAATGTCACTTTTTCACACAGCAGAGTGCAGGATATAAAAGACAAATATGACTTTATTGTCAGCAGAGCAGTCATGCCACTTCCTGACATGGTTAAAATAAGCTTCAAAAACATCAAAACAGAACAGAATAATGCCATTGCAAACGGATGGATTTGTCTTAAGGGAGGTGATTTAGAAAATGAAATTTCAACTTACAAAAAAATTGTTGAGATTACGAATATCAATGATTTTTTTGAAGAGGAATTTTTCTCAACAAAAAAGATTGTCTATTTGCCATATACAGGAAAATAATGGAAGATGCGATTTTCGACAGAAGAAAGAAAAATTTAATCGTAGAATTAAAATCATTGGGCATTAATGATATAAACGTGTTGAATGCCATCAATAGAACTCCAAGACATTTGTTCATGGATTCTATATACAAAAATTTTTCATACGAGAATAAAGCATACCAAATAGATTGTGGGCAGACGATTTCACAGCCGTACATGGTTGCACTACAAACACAACTACTAGAATTAACACCAAATGACAAAGTTTTGGAAATAGGCACAGGCAGTGGATATCAAACAGCTGTTTTGTCATGCCTGTGCAAAGAAGTTTACACTATAGAAAGACACAAAAAATTATACACAAAAGCATTTGAAAGATTATGTAATTTAAATTACGACAACGTCAAATGTTTCTATGGTGATGGATATAATGGCCTCAAAGTTCAAGCTCCTTTTGATAAAATAATTGTAACAGCAGCAGCAAATGAACTGCCAGAGCAACTTATTCTTCAACTGAAAATTTCAGGAACAATGGTTATTCCTCTTGGAAAGACAGAAATGAATCTATACAAAATCAAAAGATTGTCCGAATTTGAACTGGAATCAAAAAAAATAGAAAAATGTGCATTCGTACCCATGCTTAAAGGGTTAGATCTGTAATCATATGAGGATAAAAAAATTCACGTTCAATCCATTTCAGGTAAATACATATTTGCTTTATAATGACGAAAGAGAAGCCATTGTCATTGATCCTGGGATGATAAACGATAAAGAAAGATCTGAAATATTGAGTTATATAAAAGAGAACAGACTCAAAATAAATTACTTGCTCAATACACATCTACATCTGGACCACATTTTGGGAAACAAATGCATTTCCGACTCATTCAATGTAAAAGCAATAGCATCTGCTAAAGACGTGAATTTTATTCATAAAAGCATTGAATATGCAGAAATATTTGGTCTTATGGATTACTACATAAGTGGCGATGATTTTGAAAAAAAAATAAAACCCAATATCGACAGTTTTATTGATTCAAAAGGACTGGAAACAATTAAAATAAAAGATATTCAATTGGACATCATAGAAATACCTGGGCATACAATTGGGCATCTTGCTTTTGTGGACAGAAAAAACGGCATATGTTTTTCTGGTGATTCTTTGTTCAAGGGATCAGTTGGAAGGACTGACATCTCTGAATTCGACAAAAACAAAATGCACAGTTTATTGATAGATGGAATAAAGAACAAACTGCTTGTGCTCCCGTCTAATACGATTGTATATCCAGGACATGGCCCAGCTACATCAATAGAAGATGAAATATTATATAACCCTTATTTCAATTGTGATTGATTATTTTTTATAGACTTTATAGCAAATCCTATATTATCAATGATATCGCTTGCAATCATTGAATCTTCTCCATATTTTTCTGAAGCGTAGTCTCCTGCCAGTCCATGTATGTATACACCATATATAGACGCCTCGTCAGGAGTGTATCCTTGTGCCAACAAAGATAATATTATTCCAGTTAGCACATCACCAGAGCCGGCTGTTGCCATTCCAGGATTGCCGGTTGAATTAAAATATACCTTGCCACTAGGTGAACATATTGAAGTATATGCGCCCTTAAGGATAATATATATGCCCAATTTTTTTGACATTTCAATTTGTTTAGTCAAGCGTTCGGCTGCAGACAACGAATCGCCAAACATCCTGTCAAATTCCTTGGGGTGAGGGGTAAGTATAGAATTCGCAGGTAATTTATCAAGCAAATATTTATTCAAAGACAATATATTTAAAGCATCGGCATCAAAAACACACGGTTTACCAGTACCTCTCTCAATAAAATCACAGAGTGCTTTTTCTGACTCAGCAGCAGTTCCCAAACCTGGACCAATACCAAATGCCAAAACTTTGTTCTGCTGGCTTATTTGTGAACATACACTTGCGTTATCATCCAATTCGAGAATTGCCTCAGGAATGGAAACCTGCATAATGTCACATAAAGAACTTGGAACATGCACAGTCAACAATCCCAGCCCAGAACGCAGCGCTGCCCTTGAAGCCAAAATCGCAGCTCCGGCCATCCCCTTCTTGCCTGCGAAAAGAGCTCCCATTCCAAAACTCCCTTTATGAGAAAATTTTCTTCTTGATTTAACATGCACATCAGAAGCCTCTATTAAGAAATAATTTGTTTCTGTTTCTTGAATTCCCTTTGCACTTAATCCTATATCAATAATACGAAGTTCGCCAATGTTTGATTCGTTATCTGACAAAAAGAACGGAATCTTATGTTGTTGAAAACTGTAAGTAAAATCAGCGCGAATTGCAGACTTATTTTTTATCTGCATTACATTCGCATTAAAAAACAAACCAGATGGTATATCTATAGAATGGATTTGGCATCCAATTGAATTTATATAATCAACGCATTTTTTATATTCGTCCTGCAATTCTCGATTCAGTCCTACTCCAAAAATACCATCAACGATGCAATCATCTTTTGTTATATTCCATGGAATAAACACATTTTCCTCCTCCACATTCACACCTTCCTTTTTCAAATCAAGTAGGGCAGAAGTGCAGTCCAATGACAAAATCCGTTTTTGGTAGTTTACAAGATGAATTTCGCATTGGCATCCAATCTTCATTAACATCAAAGCCAATACTAATGCGTCTCCACCATTATTGCCTGGGCCAGCGATTAAGACTATTTTTTTTTCTCTTTCAATGTTTTTTATCAATTCGTAGAATAGTTTTCCTGCAGCTCTCTTCATCAAGTCATATGAAGATATTTTCTGCTCTACAACAGTCAAGCTGTCAAGTTTACTAATATCCTTTCCCTCAAATATCTTAATCATCTTCCAAATCTATTATAGAATACCCCGAATTATCATCTGTATCCTCAGATTGGGTTGACTCAGTAGACTTGTGCAAAAAATTCTTTGCATTTCCAACAAGTTGTACGCAATCCAAAGACATTGATTCATATTCTTCTGCACTAATAACCCCATATCCCATTAATTTTGAAGATATTCGCATATAATAATATTTCAACCCTGGCCTTAACTTATTATCATTTCCGAATTTATACATAAATTTCTTAGGGCTTGGGATAATACTAGCTAAAAATATTGATTCACAAGGAGTCAAATCAGATGGCTTTTTGAGAAAATAAAACATAGAGGCCTCTCTGACACCATATACATTAGGCCCCCATTCTGCTATGTTAAGGTAGATTTCAAACATTCTATTCTTAGATGAAAGCCTTTCGTTTTCAATTAACCAAACTATAATAATTTCCTCAACCTTTCTGGCCAAGTTTTTATTCTGATTCAAGAAAATATTTTTCACCAACTGCATGGAAATTGTGCTACCACCTCTTGCAAATCTCTTTTCCTTGATATTCTTTATTATAGCATCTTTTATGGCATCCTGATAAAATCCCTTATGGCTAAAGAACAAGGGATCCTCTGCATATCTGATAGCATGTACCAGGTATTTAGATACATCATCTATCGGACAAAACTGCTCCCACGAAGGACCTACAGTGTATGTCCTTATCAATTTTCCATCATCATATGCATTGTAAACAAATTCTTTGTTTAACAATCTAAAATCCGTATGCCCGAACTTAACAATTTTAAAGTCATCATGTTTATCCAAAGCAGAAACAAATTTAATGGAATCAACATGAGCTGTGTCATAACTAAAATACAGATGATAATCCAAATGACCTGTTGTTTGCAGACTATCCAAATTAGAAAACAAGCCATGAGGAATTGATGAGAATAAATCTGTAGACTCAAAATCTGTTTTGTTTATCGCCAGAAGCACAGACAACGTTGTGTCTGTCTGTAGTCTAAGGTATGGATTAAATTGTATATTATTGAAAGAAACAGTTGAGCTGCTATCTAATTCAAATTCGTCTTTTTTGATTTTAAAGTCATAATTTAATTTAAAATCACCTATTTTGATGTTTTTGTTAGACAATCTATAATAGTCAACATTCAGATTATCAACATTCAACATACCAGTAAGTCGTATATTATCAGTTCTGCTACTTTTTTTAATAGACACCGAAAAAAATAGAGAATCGAGTCTTACCTTGGCTTCATACATTTTGTCTAAGTATGGAACATGCATACAGGAATCTCCATATGAACAGATTCTTGTTTCTACCTTTTCTTCGTTTTTGTCATACAATCCATTAAAACTATACCTACATGTATCTATGTCATCATAAATGACATCAACGATTGAATTAAAATAGCAATCCGATACACCCAACTCGGGAATTCTGGCGCAGAATTTGTGGTCGTTCTTTATATATTGTACATATATGTTGGAAAAGCAGAACTTATTAGGCATTATACCCAAGATTCGCTCTAATGCATTCTTTTTGGGAGTAGAATTTTCTTCCGATACAGATTCATTTTGTTCTTTACATCCACAAGATAGTTCTTTGAAATTGGAATATCCCAATGAATCAATTAAGCAGACCTTTATGTTATCAATTTGCAATGATTCCACATATAGATCTCCCCTTATTGCAGATAATAAATCTAGCCTTATTGAGGCTTTTTCTACGTTCAGCAAAGAACTGTCACTAGGTTGGGATAAAATCAAATTTTTTAGAACAAACGTTGAAGTTCCATGCAATTCCAAAGATTCATAAGAAACGTCAACATTACAAAGTTCCTTCAGTTCGCAGATCTTATCATCAAACAGTTTCTCTAATAATGTGTTTTTATTATAGTATAAATAAGAACCCACAATGAGGGTTAAAATCAATATAAGCGATACTAAAACGCCAACAATCCTTACGGCTAAATTTTTAATCATCACAAATAATCATAAGTCATGTCCATAATTTTTCACCAACACAGAACTAGGGTAGTAGTGCTGCAAAATCTCATCATACTTATATCCACTCGATGCCATAACAGCAGCACCTATTTGGCACAAACCAACGCCATGCCCCCATCCTGCGCCATGTAGTAAAAAACTTGTGCCTAACCCTGTTTTTACTTTTTCAACAACAAATGCAGAACTATATAGATGAGTCTTTGACAACAAACGCCTTATCTCTAATTCCTTTCCTACACTAAGAGTCTTTTTAGTTCCAACAATTTGTAGCCTATATATTCGTCCAGACACACCTCTTTTCTCCGGTATAAGGTCTATAATTTCGCCAAAATCTAATCCTGATTTTGATTTTATTAGTTCCGACAATTCTTTGGAATCTATAATTACCTTCCACCTGAAAAAATCATGAGTTGACAAATCGAAGTCATTCAATACCTGATTAAGAATATTTATATCTTTTGTGTTACAAAAAGCCTCAGTCTTATCATTTAATATCCAATTTCTAGCCTGTATCTCATCAGTCAAGTCAACATTCAAGCCATCTGTTTTGGCTCGATCCACGACTCTGGTCAAATATTTGTGGTGTTTGTTTTCCCAGCAGTTTTCGAACAATTCTGTTACCCCTCCGCATGATTTAGAAAATCTTGCATCACAAATTTCACCTTCTGAAAAGAGTACAACACCAGAAGTCTCACCTACGGCCTGCTTGGCAATATCCGTCGTAATTCTAGAAACACCTTGATATCTCTGACAATGGTCATCGGCACAAACATCAAAGTTTTGATGATCATCATGGTCATACCACCGTTCTATATATTTCTCTGTTGAGTCATCCGTTCTGATAGAAATGGCTGATTTTTTACATTCAATTTGCCTTATCAACCAACTTCTTGATATAATAGCGTGTGCTTTTAACAAATCCAAAGATGAAGTAGCGCTCATTTCTGAGGAAATAACACTTTCCAAATAATCCTCAACATCAACAACATTCACAATTGTCAACATTCCTTTTTCCACAATTACATTCATGTTAGACTTATATGACAATTGCTGCTTCTGTTGCCAATGGAAATTCACACCTATTGTGACATCGTTTAGAGTAAAAGTTCCATTTGCATTAACAAAACTCATACTACTAAAATATTCACCATCAAAGAGAATTTTACAATTTTCTGATATCGAAACTGTATGCTTTCCTTCATATGCGACACCATTTTCAAGTAGCATATACTTATCGTTAAGTATAAAATCGACTCTAGAAGCTGACATTATACCAACACATACCATTTTATTCATTTTTAATTGTATGATTTGACTCGCAAATTTAATAATATTATCAAATATACGCTTTCATTAACTGATGCCTTAGCATGGTTCCCTTAAATTTATTAAATTTGCGCAATAATTGTAGCGTATGTCAGGTTTAAGATTTTTCAGTATGGGTAGCGGCAGTGATGGGAACTGCTATTACTTAGGAACAGAACATTATGGCATCTTGATTGATGCCGGCCTGAGCTATAAGAGAATAATTAAAAGACTGAAAGACAAAAAAATTGACATTTCAGACATTTATGGCATAATACTAACACACGGTCATGCAGACCACGTTAGAGGAGCAAAAACAATCAGTGAAAAGAATCACACCCCATTCTATGCAACAAAAGAAACATTTAATTTGATTTCAACAGGCTACAGATCTATATATAACATAAATAGTACTGACCAAAAAGAAATAAACGAATTTGAAACCTTTGAAATCGGAGAGTTCAAAATTAAAGCATTTCCAGTAAAGCACGATGTCCCAACTGTAGGTTTCGTAATAGAAGCAAGAGGCTTGTTTATTACTATAGCCACAGATTTGGGGGAGGGTAGTGAGTTCTTGAATAAATCTATAAAGGAGTCCGACTACCTTGTTATAGAGGCTAATTATGACAAGGAGATGCTATTAAAAGGGACCTATCCAGCAGCTCTTAAAAACAGAATAATATCAAACTCTGGACATTTATGTAACGAACAAACGTCGGACATAATAAAACAATTCGCATCTGATAAATTGAAAAAAATATTCATCTGCCATATGAGCGCCCACAACAACACAACAGAAGCAGTAAAAAACTCTTTAAATGATTGTTTGCCAGCTCATACACAGATGATAATACTGCCAAGACAAGAACCTACAATGTTAATAGAATTGTAGAGATATTGAGTTCATTAACATCTATTTGGCAACAATTGAATAATATCGCACAAATGACTAATTTAAAAGAAAAGCTAACAGATTCTGTATTTCAAACTTTAAGTCAAATTGCTCAAAAAAACAATATTGAGTGTTATGTGATAGGTGGATTTGTAAGAGACCTTTTTTTAAACAGGCAATCAAAAGATATTGATGTCGTTGTTGTTGGTAGCGGAATTGAATTAGCAAAATCATTTGCAAAAGGAATAAAGGAGAAGGCACATCTGTCTGTATTTAAAAACTTTGGGACCGCACAAGTAAAAATATATCGTGGCGACAATACTATTGAGGTTGAGTTCGTTGGGGCACGAAAGGAATCATATCGTGCCGATTCTAGAAAACCAATTGTTGAAGACGGCAGCATTGAAGATGATCAAAACAGAAGAGATTTCACGGTAAACGCATTGGCTTTGTCTTTAAATGCTGGGAACTTTGGTGACCTCATAGACCCATTTAACGGGGTGGAAGCTTTAAATAACAGAATTCTGAAAACCCCTCTAGAACCTAATATTACATTCAGCGACGACCCGTTGAGAATGATGAGAGGAATCAGATTTGCCTCTCAGTTAAACTTCATGTTGGAGGAAAATACCTTTAATGCGATAAAAAACAATGTAAACAGACTAAAAATTGTATCGGCTGAAAGAATTATTGATGAGTTAAATAAGATAATGTCATCTAGAAAGCCATCCGTAGGATTAAAGCTTATGGAGAAAACAGGAATAATGGAACTTATACTTCCGGAATTCCACAAACTTAGTGGCATAGAAGAGAAAGAAGGCAAAGCACACAAAGATAATTTTCTCCACACACTACAGGTTGTCGATGCTGTTGCAGAAAAATCAGACAATCTATGGCTGAGATGGGCTGCTGCTATGCATGACATAGGAAAACCGAATACAAAAAAATGGGATGAAAATGTAGGGTGGACCTTTCGCAATCACAATTATGTAGGAGCCAAGATGATAGGCAAAATCTTCAAAAGATTAAAGCTTCCATTAAATGAACACATGAAATTTGTAGAGAAAATGGTTTACCTACACATGCGTCCAATAGCTTTGGTTGAAGATTGTGTCACAGACTCTGCAATCAGAAGACTTTTGTTTGATGCAGGCGATGATATTGACGATTTAATGCTATTATGTGAATCTGATATCACATCAAAAAATCAAGAAAAAGTAAAAAAATATCTGGAAAATTTCAAAATTGTCAGACAAAAATTAGTTGAAATTGAAGAAAAGGATAAAATAAGAAATTTCCAGCCTCCAGTCAGGGGGGAAGAAATAATGTATGTTTTTGGACTTCAACCATGCAAACAAGTTGGTATATTGAAAGATTCAATCAAAGAAGCTATAATTGAAGGAGTTATCTCTAACAATTATGAAGAGGCTTTCAATTTTATGATGGAGAAGGCAAAAAAGATGAAATTAGAAGTTGTAAACAAAGAACCATATAAATCAGTATAATATGCAAAATTCTGAGGAATTAGAGAAGCTCCTTGTAAGAGGAATCGTTTTTCATAAACAAAAGGAAGACGATAACGACGGATCTGGAAAGAAAAAGAAAAAAGCCAAGAAAAGATACATAAATGGAGCGCACAATTCTGGTTCAGCAAAGATGAAAGCCGAATACCGAAGGAAGAGAGCTATAAAAAGTGCTAAAAAGGCGGAAAGGCATAAAAAATGAAAAATTGGATTTGCCAATAATCAATAGGACGAAATATAGTTTGATTGATTTTTCTCCATTTTGGTCACATAATTGATATTATGTTAAGTAAGAGCAAAAAAATAAGAACGCATCTCATTCGAGGTGCGTTCTTATTTTCTCTTATGGTTGCTGATGCATAGGCCTTAACAAATCATTTACAGTTTTAACTGGATTGAATGTTTCAGCATCCATTTCAACAAAAATCGTAATCCAATCAGACATTGAACCATTCCACAATCCCGGATGCTCCAAAGCTTTCAAAGATATCCCATTTTTTGATTTTGTAGATATAAAAGCTGTATTGGGGTCTACAAAATCATTCAAATTAAATTTCTTTCCCTCAAAGTCATTCAAACCACATACCATGTTGACCGGATTAAAATGAGTTGATTTCTTTAGAGCAGCAACATGCGCTGGCTGAGTATCACTTATCTGGTTTCTCTCAAGTATCTGCAGAGACTCTGTGCCATCCTGATTTTTGCAATAATAAGGACCGCCACCAGGCTCTCCCAAATTTCTTACCATACCACAAACCCTTATAGGCCTGTTTAATTTCTTTCTCAAATATTCAGCCAAATACTTACCTTTTAGAGATGGTATGTTTTTTATAAAAAGATATTTATCACAGAAAGAAACTATCTGATTCAACAATAAATCATCATCAACGCCTTCTTTCAACAATGTCAAATATGCCCAAACTTGATTCCTTATCTTCAAGAAATAGCCACCTAGAGCCATAGTCTCCTCAATGACTATCTTTTTCTGCATATCTGGAACTACATTGTCTATATTTTTTATAAAAATAATATCAGCATCTAACGAGTTGAGATTTTTCAGAAGTGAGCCATGTCCTCCTGGTCTAAACAAGAAATGTCCATCATCTGATTTTATTGGATTATTATTCATATCAACAGCAATTGTGTCTGTTGATTCATCCTGGACAGAAAAACTAATATCCAATTTTTTTATTGTATTAGCTTTCTTATATGGTTCAGACCTCTTCTCTACTAAATCTTGAAACAATCCCATATGCTCCTGCGAGACAGTGAAATGAATTTTCACCTCATCATTGGCACTTCTCGTATACATTGCACTTTCAGCAAGATGTTCACCGAAAGGAGTCCTCAAATCATAGGCGTACGCATGAAAAGGTAATACACCCTTTGGATATGAGCCATAGTTTAATCCCTTTTTGTCCAACAAGTTAGAAACAACATCCTTACCTCTACCCTGCTTCACCAATTCTTCAACAGACAATCCTTCATTCTCAATGCATTTATCCTGCAAAAGTGAATAAAACGGAAACTTCTTTATTGAGTTAAAGAACGTATATATGAAGTTGTTCTCTTCTCCAGAAGCTTTATATTCGTATAAATCTTTGAACATCCTACTGGCAGCTCCTGATGCTGGTACAAACTTCATTGCAGGTGCATTATTGGGGTCAGACTGAAACTCTTTCCACTTTGCGATATTCTCTGACTTTTCTTTGGCCGTGAAGCAAACGATTCCATCCTCTGTTGTGGCAGACTTGACGATTTCTATCAATGGAAATCCGTTTTGAAAGCACAACAATTGTTTTTCAAACTCTTCTATAGTTATTCGTTTTGCTTTTAATTGTTCTATTTCGCCTTGGGTTAACATATTCGTTGTATTAAGTCTATGCTAATATAATGATTATTATCAATTCAGCAAAACTTTTCAACCAAAAACATTTGTTGTTGCTTAATTTAAACAAATTTTATTCTCAAAACATTTTAAAGAACACTAATTTAGAATACATTTGTCTCATTTAAAACAATGCAATATGAATCTCCATTACTACGATTATTCCACATACCTGAAACAAAAATTTCAGTTCAAAATTCAAAAAATATCAATAAATGCAGGCATGACATGCCCAAATAGAGATGGCAGACTTGGGGTTGGGGGATGTTCTTTTTGTAATAATTTGACATTTAGCCCCCAGTACACGCATGAGAACGCAAGTATAGAAGATCAAGTTAAAATGGGCGTTTCTTTTTTTTCTAGAAAATATAAGGAGATGAGATTTCTAGCATACTTTCAAAATTACACAAATACATATGCGCCTATAGAAACCTTAATTTCAGACTATAACAGAGTACTCTCGCTTAACAACATAGAAGGCTTAGTAATTGGTACTCGGCCCGATTGTGTGTCAACAGACCTTCTTGAATATCTGAAAGATGTGTCAAGAAAAAAATACGTTATGATAGAATATGGTGTTGAATCAACTAATGACAATACTCTATCAAGAATAAACAGGCACCATAATTTCGAGACTGCGAAAAATATAATTATAGAAACAGCAAAATATGGAATTGAGACTTCTGCCCATATTATTTTAGGATTGCCAGGTGAAAACGAAGATTGTATGCTGCAACATGCAGACAAAATCTCATTTTTGCCACTAAAAACAATAAAATTGCATCAACTGCAAATTATTAAAGACACGCAAATGGCCAAAGAATACGAAAACGAGCCAGATAAATTCTGCTTATTTTCGCCAGACAACTACATTGAATTTTTGGGTAAATTTATTCAAAGGCTTAACCCACAAATATGCATTGAGAGATTTGTTTCATCGTCTCCAAAAGAGCTTCTCGTTGCGCCTCAATGGGGACTTAAGAATTATGAATTTGCTACGAAACTAGAAAAATATCTTGAAAGGGAAAACATCACTCAAGGGCAATATTTCACAATAAAATAAAGAAAGGCAATGTCCAATAGAGGACATTGCCTTTCTTCTTATTTGATACTTTTATTTTTTCAATTACATCATTCCACCCATGCCGGCACCCATACCAGGAGCAGCCATAGCTGGCTTATCTTCCTTCTTATCTGAGATCACGCACTCTGTTGTCAACATCATACCTGCAATAGAGGCTGCGTTTTCCAATGCAATTCTTGTTACCTTAGCTGGATCTATAACTCCTGCGGTGAAGAAATTTTCAAACTTATCCGAACGTGCGTTATAACCAAAATCACCCTTTCCTTCTTTTACCTTCTGAACATAAACAGCACCCTCTTTACCAGCATTTGCTATGATTTGACGCAATGGCTCTTCTATTGCACGTTTTACAATCTGAATACCTGTTGTCTCATCATCATTTTCACCTTCTAGCTTTTCGATAGACTCTATAGCTCTGATGTATGCAACACCACCTCCAGGAACAATACCTTCCTCTACGGCAGCTCTTGTAGCACACAAAGCATCGTCTACCCTATCCTTCTTTTCCTTCATTTCAACCTCAGAAGGGGCTCCTACATAAAGAACAGCCACACCACCAGCCAATTTAGCCAATCTTTCCTGAAGCTTTTCCTTGTCATAAGAAGACTTAGTTCCAGAGATTTGGGCCTTTATCTGCGCTACTCTATCTTGGATTGCATTCTTATCGCCCGCACCGTTGACAATTGTTGTGTTATCCTTATTGATTGTAACCTTATCTGCAGTTCCCAACATATCTATAGTTGCTGTTTCAAGCTTGAATCCCTTTTCCTCAGAAATAACAACACCACCAGTCAAAATAGCTATATCCTCGAGCATTTCTTTACGTCTGTCGCCAAAGCCAGGAGCCTTTACTGCACACACCTTCAAAGATCCTCTCAATCTATTAACAACCAAAGTTGTCAATGCCTCTCCGTCTATATCCTCAGCTATAATCAGCAAGCCCTTACCGGTTTGAACTGTAGCCTCCAATATTGGCATCAAATCCTTCAGACTAGAAATCTTCTTGTCATATATCAAAATGTAAGGATTTTCAAAAGAAGTCTGCATTTTCTCAGTATCTGTCACAAAATATGGAGACAAGTAACCTCTGTCAAACTGCATACCCTCGACTACATCTACTGTTGTATCAGTACCCTTGGCCTCTTCTACAGTGATAACACCCTCTTTTTTCACCTTGCCCATTGCGTCAGCAATGAGTTTGCCTATTTCATTATCATTGTTTGCAGAAATTGTGGCAACCTGCTCAATCTTTTTCACATCATCATCAATCTCCTGAGCTTGAGCTTTTATGCTCTTGACAACCTCCGAAACGGCCTTGTCTATACCTCTCTTCAAATCCATTGGATTAGCACCGGCAGCAACGTTCTTCAAACCAACGTTTATTATTGCCTGAGCCAACACAGTTGCAGTTGTTGTACCGTCACCGGCATCATCACCTGTTTTTGAAGCGACCTCCTTAACAATTTGTGCACCCATATTCTCATACGGATCCTCCAATTCAATTTCCTTTGCTACACTAACACCATCCTTTGTTATGTGTGGTGCACCAAATTTTTTCTCAAGAATAACATTACGTCCTTTAGGACCAAGTGTTACCTTTACTGCGTTAGCCAACTGGTCAACACCTTTTTTGAGAAGATCTCTAGCTTCTATATCGAATTTAATATCTTTTGCCATTTTCACTTAATTTATATTGTTGCTAATATGTCACTCTGACGCATAATCAAATATTTTGTTCCGTCAAGTTCAACCTCTGTTCCAGCATACTTGCCATACAAAACAGTATCACCGACCTTAACAACCATTTCCTCGTCTTTTGTACCATTACCGACAGAAATGACCTCGCCTTTTAGTGGCTTTTCTTTTGCTGAATCTGGGATTATAATTCCGCTTGCTGTTTTTTCCTCTACTGCGACAGGCTTTACCAGTACCCTATCCGCTAATGGTTTAATGTTCATAATGTTTTAATTTAATCTACGTTTGTTTCCTTTCCCTCAGCACAATTCATGCCAAACGGCCATCAGTGACAAAATGTCAATTGTTATTGACATTTTGTCCAATTCATTATTATTTTTTATACTCCGAAGGTGACACACCGAACCTTTGCTTAAAACAACGGCTGAAATATCTTGGGTCTGACATGCCGACACTGTATGCAATCTCGCTAACACTTAAATTTCCATCGAGCAGCAATTTGGCAGACTTTTTCAGACGTATTTCACGTATTAACTCAACTGCGGTCAAATCAGTATAAGTTTTGATTTTTCCACTCAAATGCCATCTGCTCATTTTCAGTTTTTCTGAAATGTAATCAGGTGACAAATTCTGATTGGAAATTTCATTTTCTATTATGTCAATTATTTTATCCATAACCTCATCATTATATCCTTCTATAGAATGAACCTTCTCAATTCGAGCTTGAGTGTTAGATAATTCCTCAAAAACAATCTTTCTATACCTTTCTTGCATACGCTTTCTTTCTTCCAATATATTTTCTATTCTGGCTTCCAAATATATCATACTGAAAGGCTTCGTCACATAATCACTTATACCTATTCCCAAGCACTCAACTTTACTTTCTATATCTGTTTTTGCTGTTAAGAGAATAATCGGGATATGTGATAATAACTCATTATTCTTTATCTGCCTTGACATTTCTATTCCATCCATAACTGGCATCATAATGTCTGAAACAATCATGTCCGGACTGAATTGCTTACATAAATCAAGACCCTGCGAACCATTTTCTGCTACTTTAACATCATACTTGTCACACAATGTATCAGAAATGAAACTTCTAAGGTCGCTATTGTCTTCTACCACTAATAATTTAATCTTTCCATCAGATATTGTCTGTTCTCTTTCATCGCAGACTTGACAATCAACCGCCTTTTCATCTCTTGAGTCTGTGTATATGTCATTCGAATCCAGCTGACGTACCGGTATTGTTATTCTGAATGTTGAACCAACATTTTCTTCACTAATGACATCTACTTGTCCATCATGAAGTTCAACCAATTGTTTTACTATAGCCAAGCCTAATCCAGTTCCACTATGATTTGTCAATGAATTGTCTTTTAGAGTAACAAACTTATCAAAGATTGATGAAATTTTTTCTTTAGGAATGCCACACCCAGAATCTTTCACTTCAATGATGCAACTATTGTTTTTTTCAGAGACACAAACTCCAATAGAACCTCCATCAGGAGTGAATTTAAATGCATTTGATAGTAAATTGATTATTATGGTCGAAAATTTTCCATTATCCAGCGAGATTGACAAATTTGGAGATTCTGATTTATATGAAAAGTTTATATGCCTTTTTTCCGCAGTATCATTAAATCTTCCACAAACATCTTTAACCAGTTTGCTGATATTTGCATTTTGAAGTTTAAGATTAAGCATATTGTTCTGCATTTTGCGCAAATCAAGCAATTGATCTACCAAGTCCCTTAAATACAAGGCATTAGTATTTATGACATCAAGCTGTTTTTTCTCTTTTTGCCCTATATTTTCATTGTTTATAAGCTCCTCTATTGGAGCTATAATTAAACTTAAAGGAGTTCTCAATTCATGAGACACGTCAGTAAAAAACTGAAGTTTTTGATCTGCTAAATCCCTTTCAACCTTTAGTTTATGATGATTGTTCAATCTGCGTATATACACACTCACAATATACCCAATAATCAACAAAACAATAATTGCCATAAAAAACTTTGCCACTAATGTTTGATGAAGGGCTGGTTTAATGGTAATTTTCAAGCAACGTTCATTTTCGCACCATTTTCCTTCAATGTTGGACGATTTGACATGAAACAAATATACTCCTGGAGACAGATTTGTGTATGTTGCATTGTTTCTGAAATCACAATATACCCACTCGTCATCAACACCATCCAGTTTGTATGCGTATTTAATTTTTGATTCATTTCTAAAATCTAATGCAGAAAAATAAATCGTGAAAAAATTCTGTTTACTATTCAGCTCTAATTCACTTAACATATCTATATTATAAAATGAATTAGAAAGGGAATCTGTCAAAAGAGAGCTTGTATTATTGAAAAAATTAATTTTTGACAACACTATATTCGGAGAATACAAAGATGAGGTTAAATTTTTTGAATCAAATATATATGCTCCATTTTTTGTTCCAAGAACTAAATCACCTGCAGATGTCACCAGAAAACAATTTCTTTTAACGCCAGCGCAGTTCAGGCCATATAGATTCTCCCACTTCAATCTTCCAGAACTCACTTCTGACAATCTCTCGACACCACTTTCTGTTAAAATCCAATTGGTTCCATCCTGCGAATTTCGCAGAGATAATACAAGCCTTCCTTTCAATTCCGAATCCATGCAGGCCAACTGTTTCATTGTGGGAATTTCTCCTAAGACTGGCATCATGTCAGCATAAAAAAGTCCATCGCTATAGGCAGACAACCATAAAGTTCCATTTTTATCACTATGAATATCAACTATATTGCTGACTTTCATATCTGTGTTTTCCGGATTGTAGTAGAAAAACTTAGGACTTTCAGAGGCGTCGTAATCAGAAGAAAACAAGATGAGTCCATCAGTTGACCCTGCCCATACGTTTTTATTTTCATCCATAAACAGGCAATTAACATCTAGCACGGTCGGTGGATACGAATTCGCAAACAAATTATGTCGGTCATAGATTTTACCGTTCTTTCCATCAATCATTTTTATACCATCGCCAACTGTTGCCATCCATATTTTATTATAGTCATCTTCAATTATGTCAGAAACAAAATAATTTGTATTGCTATCAGCTGAAAGATTATAATATGCAATATCATACCTTATCCCCTTTTTTTCCAGACGAAGCAACATACCATCACATCCCACCCAAATTTTGCCATCCTTTCCTGTATATAAAGATGTTATTCCATAGAAAGCACACGGACTAGAGGTTACGTTACCTGTTCTATCCATATACCCTATTCTATTATATTTTTTATCATACATAGCCAAAGATCCATTTCTTTGTGCAATCCAAACCACTCCCGTAGAATCTTCTGTTACCGCCATAACTTCATTTTCTATGCCGTCGTTTTCATAGTGTATAAATTTCCGTATATTATTTCTCAGTATATTCTTCTGCAAGCCCTCATATGCAATAGAACTCAACAACACCCCCTCTGGCATGTATAAACCAATACCCATTTGTAAATATGAAAATTCATTATTTTCTGAGTTTTGAAAATACCACCTATCCCTTGAAGGGACTTGCTTTATGTTCCCATTCTTATCGACACATACACATTTCAATGCACATTTACAACTATTATTTAAATATACATTCGGCACATATATTGGGGATTTTCTAATAACATTCTCTGTATTTGAGTAACAGTACAAATTCATTGTATTTGTGCATTTTATCCATACGTCACCCCTTTCGTCAGCCCACGCATTCTCTATCGTTTCATTAACATTACGATTTTCGACTTTAAGTTTTGATGTCACCTTAAAATTATCATCAAGAACGAAAATTCCATCCGTCCTTGAACATACAAGAAAAGATGAATTTGACAACTGAAACACTTTCAACAAATCAGACTTTGTTGGCATATTGTATACACTGCATAACCCAGATAACTTATCATAACATATCATTTTTCCTTTTTCGGAAACACAAATTAAAGATTGGTCATTACAAACACAATCAAAAAAATTGCCAGCGACCAACTTATTTATCTCCAATTTCCTTTTTCCACATATCACCTTGTATAGTCCCAAATCAGACATCAAAAAAATATCATCCTCATTGTCTATCTCTAAAGAATGGACGACACCTACACTTTTATCAACAACGGCAGAATCCGAAATAAAAGCGAAACCACCATTCGCCCCAACAACAAATACATCTCCTTTCCTTGACAATCTAATTGTCTTTGCATATATATATTTTTCACCCCTATTTTCCTCTAGGCTTGGGTACATTTTGAATTCACTTTTTCTTATATCAAATTTAAAGACCTGTCCCAAACTATTTTTTACCCATAAACAATGCCTATTTCCGCAAACAATTTGTTCAAAATCATTACTGACCCTATAATTATATTCTTCAGTGTTTATTTTAAAACAGTCAAAATCAGTACCGTCATATCTTGCTAAACCATTTTTTGTTGCCAACCATACAAAACCAGAACTGTCTCTTACCATATCTTGCACCGTATTCTGCGGCAATCCCTCCTCCATTGTTAAAATAGATGATGTGATAACCTCCTTTGAAGATGAGGTGCTGCACAATAAGAAACAAGCGATTATTGAGACTATGATATATAAATTCTTCATTTTTATTTCATTGAACAATGCAAATATATAAAATACATGTACTAATTCACTCAGCGAATAATATGGACTATTCACAAGTGTTAAGTATTTTTTATTTTTACCATAGGAAAAGAAATTAGTGCTATATTTGTAGAAATATGTATTTATATGGGTGACACAGGAACTAATTTCGTTGACTACGTAAAAATTCATTGCCGTTCGGGCCATGGAGGTGGAGGATCTGCACATCTGCACAGAGCAAAATATTTGCCCAAAGGTGGTCCGGATGGTGGAGATGGCGGCCGAGGTGGGCACATAATATTGAGAGCCAACAAAAACTATTGGACTCTTATTCACTTGAAATTTGAGCGACACATATTTGCCGGACATGGAGGACATGGAGGTGAAAGCAGAAGCTTCGGAGCTGATGGACAAGACAAGATAATTGAGGTTCCGTGCGGTACAATAGCATATGACGCAGAAACCGGTGAGTTTTTGTGTGAGGTAACAGAAGACAAACAAGAAATAATTCTTTTGAAAGGAGGAAGAGGTGGTCTTGGAAACTGGCACTTTAAATCGGCAACAAATCAAGCACCAAGATATGCTCAACCTGGAGAACCTGCGGTAGAAAAAGAAATTGTTCTTGAACTGAAAGTGCTGGCAGATGTAGGTTTAGTTGGATTTCCAAACGCAGGAAAATCAACCCTTTTGGCAGCTGTTTCAGCCGCAAAGCCTAAAATTGCGAACTATGCATTTACAACATTAGTTCCGAATCTTGGCATTGTGTCATACAGAGACGGCAAGTCATTTGCAATGGCAGACATTCCAGGAATCATAGAAGGAGCATCAGAAGGGAAAGGTATTGGATTAAGATTTCTTAGACACATAGAAAGAAATGCAATTCTGTTGTTTTTAATTCCGGCTGATAGCGATGACCATTTGAAGGAATATAATATCCTTCTAAATGAACTGGAGCAATACAATCCAGAACTGCTCGACAAACAAAGAATTCTGGCCATTTCCAAATCAGACTTATTAGACGAAGATTTAGTGAGGGAAATTGAAGAATTGCTGCCAAAAGATATTCCTCATGTGTTTTTTTCTGCAGTGTCAGGATACAACATATCAGAATTGAAAGATATAGTTTGGGAGGAACTTCAAAAAGACGAGAACAGGCATGTTGTTATCACACACCACAATATAGATGCATATCAAATAACCGAAGATTTTGAGGAATACGAACTAGATGATTCTGATATTGAGGAATAAATCTAACACATAAAAATAAGGCGGTATGACAAATGATCATACCGCCTTTTCTTGTTTACACAATTTTTATTTCTTCGGTTTTGCCCCTTTTGCAATCATTATCATTGGGAAAGCATAATCAGCCATGCACTCCTCACTATATTTAAATGTCGAAACGTATTTTCTTATTCTAACACATGACTGAAACGTATCAGCTGCGGTCCAATCAGTTTTCGTCATTATATCTTTAACACCCTCTCTTATAGATGTTCTTAGCAATCCCCTAAAATAGCTCGGTATTCGCAATTTCCACTGCAATGTACTTGTTAAAACCATCAACAAATCATTTGTATAATTAGAAAACTGCAAAAAGAAAGTCTGAACATCCTGCTGTTTATGACAAACGCGTCTGACCGACGAATCAAATTCCGAGAAAATTTTATCTGACATTCCATATTGACTCATCAGCATTTTTTTTGCATATGCCTTTTCTGCGACACCCAATCTTCCTTGTGTCGCAATTTTCAAAGAATGTTTAAACACCTTGAGTTCAGGCAACATATTAACATTGACTATGTTTAGTTTTGGCTCTGAAGCTACTGCAGCTTGCAAATAAACCCTAATCAAAGACAAGAACTCTTGCATTCTTTCTTCTATTTGCGTTTTATTCTGTTCCTGTTTTTTTGTTAATCTATCCAATAAACCCATAACGTATATATTTTTTGCAAATGTAAAAATTTAGACTCTTTTTGACAATACTTACCTATCGCATCTCTATGTCTTTCCCAAATAAAGAGAAATCTCCCCTTGAAGGATCATGGGGAAAGATATTTTTAAAATAATTTGTTATTTCTATTGCCGTCTTCATATCTGCAGACCGACGTTTTGTCAGTCCTAATTCTAACGAAATACTATGAACATGAACATCCAGTGGAATCAACAAGTCCTCGGTACTTACAAGTGACCATATTCCTATATCAACCGGACTGTTTTTTCTAACAAGCCATCTTTGCAACATTACCAATCTTTTGCATGCAGAGCAGCCTAATTGAACCGGAATTCCGACTATACCATTAAATGTGATTTGCAAAGCTTTTGTCAAATTCACTCCATTCAATTTGATACAGCCAGCTAGACAATCTTCTAAAGTCACATTATGTTCGTATATGTTATGTAATCTAGCACATAACATATAAAGGTCTTTATACTTAAAAAATCTATAAAAAGAATTTTCGTCATTAAACCATTTATTATATCCGCAGTTTTTGATAAACATATAGGGAGTTCCCCCCATTTCATCATCTAATAATCTTGCAGTTTTAATTATTGCTTTTCGATTTCCATAAGCAATCCAACTTGTTAATACAGCGCTTATCTCAATATCTTTTTTTTCTTGATATTGTCTTGGAAACATGATTGGATCATGTTTAATAAACTCTGAGGTTTCATATTTATCGGCCCACGATGCTAAGATGCCATTCTGAATCATTCCAATCGTCTAAGTTCAAACCTGTTAGTAACCGCAGTCGGAATTTCTTCCATTCTGTGGGTTACATAAATCAAAGTCTTATCGTTCTGTTGACAAAAAGACTCTATAATCTTAATTGAGTTCATTTTGTTTTGCCAATCCAACCCATGAAGTGGTTCATCTAGTATCAAAAGGTCAGGATTTTTCACAAGTGTCCTTGCCAATAATATGAGTCTTTGTTCTCCACTAGAGACTTTAAGATAAGAACGATTGGCCAGATTTTCAATTCCCATCATCCTCATGATATCCATGGCTATTTTTTCTTGTTCTTCAGTACATTTTCTATAAAGACCTATTGTATCAAAGAAACCTGATGAAACAATCTTCAAGCAAGACTGGTCTGCATGCAAGTAAAGATGCATTTCAGATGATATATAACCTATCTTTTTCTTAATCTCCCAAATAGTTTCACCAGTACCTCTTCTTTTATCAAAAAGGACTATATTCTGAGCATATGCTTTGGGATTATCGGCTGACAATAAAGACAACAACGTTGATTTTCCCGAGCCATTAGTTCCTAGCAATGCCCATTTCTCTCCTTTTTTTATTGTCCAATTCAAATTCTCAAAAAGTTTTCTAGTTGGATATGAGATATTTATATTTTTCATATCCACAACTATATCATAGTTCGGTGTCTCACACTGAGTTTTAGGGAAGGATATAGCCGGATATTTTCTTGTAGGGAATACAGAATTAACTAAATCCTCATCTTTTCTAAATTCCTCAACTGTGCATGTGGGTCCATATGATAAATTTCGGACTGGCATAACATGTGTCACAACATCTGGAATTTCATTCAAAGCTGGCACAATAAAAATCATTTGCTGGAATTCGGCCAATTCAGAAAAGAACTTATTCAAAGTCACACAGGTCTGTTTGTCTAAGCCGATAAATGGATTGTCAAAAATGAGTAAATCCTTTTTTTTCAACAGTATTGTTGCTATCAAAAATCTTCTTAATTCACCGGAAGACAACATAATCACACGTTTAGGGAACAAAGGTTTCAAGTTAAGCTTTGAATCCCAATAATCTAACATGTTGTTTTCATCGGACTTTCTTAATATTTCCTCAACGGTTGGAGTGACCTCATTTTCAGTGGCACTAAACCTTTGCTGATAATACATGTTTTTATAATCTGCTATAGTATAAGCAGATTCAAAGCAGACCTTTGAAATACATTCCGTAGGGAAAAATTTCTTTTTATAGTCTTCGTCTTTATCATCAAAAAAATGATATTTTATTCGATTCCCTCTGAAACCGCTTTTTCCCATCAGCACATCAGCCAACAATGTCTTTCCTGCTCCGTTGGCACCAACTATAGCCCACTGCTCACCTCTTTTTATATTCCAATTTATTTTTGAATTAAAGTTTATGCCAAATATATTTGGTTCAATGTTTTCTAGTGAAATAAAAAGCTCTTGACTCATAACTTATACGATTTACTTTTTGAAAAAACGTGCCATCATTCGTTTATCGTCTCGTTCTTTAATAGACTCCCTTTTGTCATATTCCTTCTTTCCTTTAGCTAATCCGATTTCCACCTTTGCCAAACCATTTGCATTTATAAACAACTTTAAAGGGACAACCGTAAATCCTGTCTCTTTAGTTTCTGCACGTAATTTTCTTATTTCCTTTTTGTTTAAAAGCAATTTCCTATCCCGTCTTGGCACATGGTTGTTATAACTACCATAGCTATCCTCTGAGATATTCATATTTTTCACCCATACAGCATCATCAGTAAAAAAGCAAAAGGTATCCACCAAACTTGCCTTTCCACGCCTAATTGATTTGATTTCAGTTCCATACAACACAATGCCAGCAACATATGTATCAATTATAGCATAATCAAAATAAGCTCTCTTATTTTTTATTACAATATCATTTTGAAGTTTTTCCATACAATTAAAACATCATCTTATTTATCACTTTACCCACCAATAGTCCCATTACTATTAAGTAGACAGTCACAATAAATGAAATTATAGTTCTTTTCTTATCTGTCAAATTATCACAATAATAATCCACGCCACCCCATATTAAAAGTAGATTTAATATTATTGACAGATAATATGTAAAACTTAAAGCCGTCCATATTTGTGACATACATTCTGATAATATGAGCACACAAAACGGGAATGTCAATAATTTAGAAATCACCAAAATATAACTATCCTCTTTACCAGAATATTTGCCAAGAAACAGTTTAGACATATACGATAATACAATGACACTCAAATAGTAATAGATAAAAAACTTAAGTAACTCAAATACAGTATTCCTGAATATATACTCCCAATAAGAAACTTCATCTTTATCTATATCATTAATCAATAAACCAAATATTGTTGAAACCAACAAAAGAAGCATCATTGGAATGAAAACATTATCTCTTATGTAGGTGAAATCTTGATATTTTTCATCTATTTTCTTCCACCCTTGTTCAGGATATAAAAATAGAGAAATTGAATCTGTAAAGATTTCCTTATACCTTTCTATAAAGCTATACATCAACTTGTCTTTTTTTGCAAAATTAAACTATTTTGATGTATGAATAAAAAATAAAAAAGATAAACCTCAAGAATAAAATCTTGAGGTTTATCTTTTATTCTATAAATAACATCACAGAGTTGTAACCCCCGTGATGTTATGTCCTAAAATCACTTACTTTCGGCCTCTTTAATTAATTTGTCAGACTGAGACTGAGCTTCGTCTATTAAAGATTGTCCTTGTTTTTCTGCCTCCGCATTCAACTTATCCGCTTTCTTCTTAGCCTGCTCAACCAAAGCTTCTCCAGCTTTCTTTTTTGCAGCCTTTTCAATAGGATTCTTTGCCGACTTAACCTGCTTGTCAGCTTGTGCTTGAGCCTCTTCTATCAGTTTTTCTCCCTGTTTCTTTGCGTTGCTCTTCAATTTATCAGCTGCAGCTTGGGCATTAGACAACAATTCTTTTTGTTTTGCCTTTGCTTCTTCCAAAGCCTTATTTTTCACTTCAGAAACAGTTTCTTTGACCTTATTTACGATTTCATCCTTTATTGAGGATAAGTCCATTGAGAACGTAGGATTTGTGAAAGTTCCGCCTATTTTCAAATTTGCATTTTTCAATACGCTTGACCCAACACTCTCTGGCAATAGAGTTGACGCCAGGTAATCTATTGTCATATCCAAACCAGTAGAACCTGATACAGAAATATTATTTTTTCCAATAGGCACAGTAAACGATTCAGTAGTCATTCTACCATCCTTTATTTTGAATTTCACATTCAGATTTTCAAATGTAGGAGATTTCACTGAGTTTATAGAAAACTTTTCAGAAATCTTATCCAACATCTCTGATCCTGCAATTCCTATTTTTTTTGTTTTAAAAACACCTGACGCATTTATCGTATTCATTATAGGACTCAAATTTTCATCCACCTTTGAATCCAAATCAATATTCATACTAAAATTTCCTGTCGCATTCGAAAGAATTGGAGCAAAAGCCTTTGCTGTGTTGACATACGTAAATACATCTTTTACTGACATTGAATTTATATCCATTGATGCGTTTAAATCAGCACATTTTTTATTTTTTGTAGAATATGAACCTGACATAGAAACGCTGCCATCCATTGTATTAGCCGTCAATTTTTCTATCTGTGCAGCCTGATCTTTTACTCTTAACGAGCCATTGATCGAATTTACCTTTATGCCACGGCATAGCACTTCTTTCATCGAAACCTTTAATCCGAAATCCACATTGTCTGGTATTTCTATAGGAGAGCCATTAACTTCCGCTGTATCTTGCGCAACATTTTCGCCACTTGTACTAGAAGAGTCTATTCCTATCAATTCATCAATATTCAAATAGTTAGATGACACTGCTAAATTTCCAACTATTGCGCCTCTATCCAAAATATATGGAATAAATTCTTTAACCTCACCCCTAGCAGAAATATCACTTTTACCCATTTTCAGATAACCCTCTGTTAGTGACACCTTAGATGTCGAAAAATCCATATTGAGTTTTGAGATCTCTATACTCTGTTCAAACGAGGATGAATTCAATACAAAATTTGCCAAATTCGCATTTCCGCTAACATTGAATTTATCATAAGCATTATTTTCAACATAAGAATATTTTCCTTTGGCTACAACATTCGCTTTCAATAATCCATTCAATTCAGTTCCATCCAATTTTATGACATCTTTCAGCGATGAGAAATCTATAGTGCCATTAACAGAGGCATCGAAATCAGGATCTGAGACTGGCGTTTTCAAGCTTAATGTAGCATCAAAAGGATTTCCTGCCATAACAAAAGAAAACTTAGATATGTTCAGTTCTGTATTGTCAGAACTTCCACCAGCATTCTTCGCCTGAGCTAAAATATTAATATTTCTTACATCCTTAGGCAAGTCAGGATATTTAAACATGGCGTTTTCAACTGTCATTTTCACATCAAACGATGGCAAAACGTCTTTGGCTGTATTTAGCATACCTTTTGCGTATGCCTGCACTGAAACCACACCATCAGTCTTTATTTTATCAAAATCAGTTTTATATACAGCAGGAATCAAGGATAGTATGTCTTTAAACTCAATTTTTGATGTATTTAGAGTTAAATCCATATCATAACTTGTTGAATCAATTACTTGTGCAAATCCAGAAACCCCAACTGTTATCTCGTTTATTTTTATAGAGTTTTCGCCAAGAATTATCTTCATTGAATCTAAACCAACATTTGCATTTAAGTCTGCTTCCAAATTTGCATTTGACAACATTTTAATTCCAGAACTTAGCAATGTCGTATTCGGCAATTTCACAATCGTTTTAACATCAACAGACGACGACTTATATCCACCGTCAAAAGATATTGAAGGATTTTGAATATCCATATTTAGTGTGGAATCACCATATTCAATATCAGCTGCATCGAAAGACAAATCATCAACCTTAACTGACAAGCTGTTGAAATCGTTCATATCACCTTCAAAACGACCCTCCAACTCCAAATTTAATTTTTCTGATTTTGCCGTCATTCCACTTGTCATATCGTTATATGACAACAAAATATTTTTCAACCTGAGTTTTTCCAGAGCAAGGTCTAATTTGAGGGGACCGGAAGAAATGGTATCCTCTGTTTCCTCTGTTTCCACTGCAACCGAATCCGATTTTACAATATTCCAGTTTGCGTTTCCTTTTTCGTTGATTATTGCATTTAGAGACGCATCTGAAATTTCTATTTTCTTTATTTTATATGAATCTCCAAACAAACTTTTCACGTCAACAACAACACATAAATCACCTATATCAGCCAAAGTGTCTCCTGCAAATTCACCCTTCCCGATAATGCCAAATTTCTCCATACTCACAGATGCATTTGGAAAGTTTTTGAAAAAACTCAGTGTCAAATCATCAACATACACTTCGGACTCTAAATTGTCATTTACAGTCGACAGAACAGCATCCTTTATTTTCCCTTGGAATAAGAAAGGAATAGCCAATAATAAAAGCAGAAATACCGCTATAATTATGGCAATGATTTTAAAAAATCTTTTCATTATTTATAATATTTTCAATTTTTTATCATTCGAACAAATTGCCTGTGCATTTCCAACTTCAAAATGAATAAGCAGCCACACTTCATTTGACTCATCAGACCTTTTTTGTTTCATTACTATACCTTTTCCGTAAACTTCATGTATCACTCTTTTTCCTATATAGTTTTTTGAAATATCTGAAAATGTGGCTGATGGTACTATTTTCATTTTTGCATACTTAAGAATCAATGTTTTTGTACCAAAATTTTCAAAGTTGACGACCACTTTAGGAGCAGATGTATTCATGTCCTTTATCGTTTCTACGACGCCAAAACCGAACTGTTCATGCTCTACTCTACAGCCAGGTTTAAAATCTGAAATACCACTATTCGAGGTCGGTCCAATGCTCGACAATGGGATTCGTCTTGAAGGCACCTTAGGAGCACTCGTTTTTATCTGATTTTCAACAATCTGTCTATGGGCAAATGTACCTCTATCCTTGAAATTGAACCTATTATCTGTAGTACACTGAGACTTATCTGTATTCAGTCCAAATCTTGAATACATAGATATGAAATCTTTAGCTTCTGAAAAATCCAATAAATCCGAATTTATGTCTCTAATAAACCTGCTCGGATTTGATGTCATAAAACTACCATTCCTTCTTCTGCTCTTAGCATAACTTATGCAACAGTTTTCCTCAGCTCTTGTGATAGCCACATAAAAAAGTCTTCTTTCTTCCTCAATTCCATCCTGACTTCCAGAACTCATGATAGACGGAAACAATTCTTCCTCAACTCCTATGACAAAAACATTTTTAAACTCTAACCCCTTTGCCGAATGAACAGTCATTAATGTAGATTTATTGGTATCTGTATCATCTTCATCTTGAGAAGTCATCAATGCCACTTCTGCCATAAAATCAGACAATGTCATTACCTCTCCTTCAGTCTCCATTTTAGAAGAGCATGATGAGCACAATCCATTCAGCAGTTCTTCCACATTTTGACATCTAGATACATTTTCAGGGGATTTGTCCTCATGTATTTTTGCCCATACTCCAGAATCGTGGATGATCTTTTCTGCGAGTTCATAAGCATCTATACCCTTTTCGTTATCGTCGATAAACGACTGTATTAAGTCTTTAAATTGCGCTATTTTTGACAATGTGCCTGCATTTATGGAAAGATTGTATTTTAACGGATCTTTTATTAAATTCCAAATACTCAAATTGTTTTCATCAGCGCACTGTTTTATTTTTCCTAACGAAGTTTCACCGATTCCTCTTGTCGGGAAATTTATTATTCTTTTCAGAGCCTCCTCATCTCTTGGATTGATTACGAATCTAAAATAAGCCAAGACATCCAATATTTCCTTGTGCTCATAGAATGAAGTAGAGCCATAGATTCTATATGGAATATTGTTTTTTCTGAACATATCCTCTATGATTCTGGATTGAGCATTTGTCCTATACAACACGGCAAAATCAGAGTATGAATAGTCTCCGCTTTTCACACTTGCCTTTACCTTATTTGCAATCTTCACGCCCTCTTCCTCATCTGAAAAAGAGCTCATAACAACAACGGGACTGCCATTTTGTTTTTCAGAAAAAACATTTTTTTTAAGCTGTTTTTCGTTTTTTTGGATTAAATCGTTGGCAACCTTAACAATATTTTGTGAAGACCTGTAATTTTGCTCTAATTTGAAAACCTTACAGTCCGGATAATTTTTTTGGAAATTAAGAATATTCTCTATTCTTGCTCCTCTGAACGAATAAATACTCTGAGCATCATCTCCGACTACACACACATTGTGAGATTTTTCTGCTAGTTTCTGAACAATTAGGAATTGAGAATAATTTGTATCCTGATACTCATCCACCAAAATGAACTTAAAAATGTTTTGATATTTAGCCAAAACTTCCTTATGTTCTTTAAACAAAATGTTTGTATACAACAGCAAATCGTCAAAATCCATGGCATTTGCCTTTTTACACCTTTCTGTATACGATGTATATAATTCAGAAAACAAAGGCATTCTGTTCTTCAAGTCTTCATCATGAAACAAAGCTCTAGACCTATAAGATTCAGCCGAGACCAAATCGTTTTTCATTTGCGAAATTCTAGAACAAACCTTCTTAGGACTATATACCTTATCATCTAACTTAGATTCCTTTATGATTGATTTTATCAAACTTAAGGAATCTGATGTGTTGTATATACTAAAATCACTTGTAAAGCCCAATTTATCGGCTTCTCGTCTCAATATTCTGCTAAATATGGAGTGAAAAGTTCCCATCCATAATCTTTGCGAATTATCATTTCCAACAAGTAACGAAATTCTAGACTTCATCTCTCTTGCAGCCTTATTCGTAAACGTAAGAGCCAATATAGAAGACGGTTTGAAGCCATCTTCTATCAACTTTGCAATTTTATAAGTTAACACACGAGTCTTTCCAGATCCAGCACCGGCCACAACCTGTGATGGTCCTGAATTATAACAAACAGCTTCGCGCTGCACTTCGCTCAATCCGTCCAAATATTCTTCCATATATTACTTCTGTTTTATCTCACTTTGCTCCAATTCATCGCATAACATTGACAAGAAATAAAATTCATCAAACTTTTTATGAACCACAACCCCATCATATTTGACTATATCAATATCAATAGCGACTCGCTTATCATTATGTATTCTTCCTACGTCTCGTTCCTCTGCTTTCAATTTGCGATTCATAGTGTCAATATCTAAGCTTGATTTAATTCTAACGACTTGATTTAAATACCAACACTCAAAATCAACATCTATCCCCTTCGTTCTTATAATTCTACCAAAAAATGCAACAGAAAACTCACTTTCAATCCATTTTTCCACTCTTTTAATATTTTTCCGTGCATTATAATTTGAACCAAGACAAATATAATAGTCATGAAGAGAACTGATTTCCATCAAAAATCCAGATATTTGTTCATTTTTTTATAAGCCTCCCATTCAGGATCATCCATACTGAAAAGACTTATTGGTAAAACAGGAAAAGATGACAACACTGAATTAAGCCTAGCTCCAAATTCATCAATATTTTTTGTGTACCATGTGTACACGAATTGAGAATCTTCTTCTGTTATAGCCGCGAGCAACGCTGTCATGTCCGATTCCATTGCTGACTGCAGTTTCGTTTCAACATCATTGATTATATTTATTTCACTGTTTTCACCCGTTCTATTGAAAAAAAATTCCACACGGAATTTATATGCACCAGACTGGGAATGCGACTCCAAAAAACGTCTCAACCTTAATCGCTTTCCATCTTCAAATTCCAATACGACCCAATCGTTCATAAATTTAGTTCTCTTGAAAATTATCCTTTCCGCAAAAATAGCAAATAGTTAAACTAAATGGATTTTGCAGGTCCAAAAAACAGATTTAATGGATACCCGTAACAAAAAAAAATCTTTGAATGAAATAATATATTATCAAATTACAACTTTAACAAGTAAAAAGAGTATTTTTGCATAGTAAAACAAAAATTCAAAAGATGAGAAGTTATTTGCTACTATTCCTTGCTGTTATTTCAGCTAGTTTTACATGGGCACAAAAAACAAAGAACATCAAGCTCAAAGAGGCTGGAACCCTAGAGGCCAAATACCCTATGAGCAAATGGGAGAACATAACTGATGTGAAAATATCAGGAAAAATATCAGAAAATGACATATTATTCGTCAGAGAAGTTTCCAAACAACATAAAAAACTAAAGAAAATAGACTTGTCCGCAGTGAATGGACTGAACAACTTGCCAACTGGGGCTTTTTATCTTGCTTATTCCTTGGAAGAAGTTGTTTTGCCAAGCGAGGTAAAGGATATTGAAGTTTCTGCATTTGACGAATGCCACAATCTAAAAAAAGTAACATTATCTTCAAATCTTGAGAAAATAAGTGATTTCGCGTTCAGAAACTGTTCTGCACTCAATCAAATTGAAATTCCAAGTTCAGTGGAGACTATAGGAAATGCTGCATTCAAGGGGTGTTTCTCATTGTCTAACATTGAAATGTCTAATTCTATAAAGACAATAGGAAACGAAGTATTCTACGGATGCACTGAACTCCGCAGAATTTCACTTCCTTCTCAAATGACGAACATTGGGTATAGCGCATTCGAAGGGTGCGTAAGTATTGATTCTGTATCGATTCCGTATGGATTAACAGAAATAAAAGACAACACCTTTTGGGGATGTGCAGGTTTGACAAGTATCATAATTCCAGGAAGCGTGGAGAAACTCGGTAATTATGTATTTTGGGGATGTCGAAACATCAAAAAGATGATAATTCCAGCAAGCGTTAAATCCATGGGAAAAGGTTGTTTCAACGATTGTGAAAATCTTGAATCCGTAAACATTTTGGGACAGATAAGCAAGCTTGATGACATGAGCTTCTTTCAATGCAAAAATTTGACAAACATCAAAATGACGGAAGGTTTAGATACAATAGGAAACAATGCTTTTGAATATTGCGAGAACTTAAAAAGCATCATCATACCAGGAAGTGTCAAACATATAGGAAACAACGCTTTTTCTGAATGCAGCGAGTTGAAGTCTATTATTTTACCAGTATCAATGACTCGCATATCTCCGTATACCTTTCAAAATTGTTTTGAACTGACATCTGTTAACATTCCTGAGGGAGTCACAGAAATAGATTCTAGTGCATTTGTTGACTGCAAAAGTTTGGCAAAAGTAACCTTACCGGCTAATCTCAAAAAAATAAATTATAGAGCATTTAGTGGTTGCACTCACTTAACAAACCTATTTCTTCCTTACAGACTAACATACATTGGAGAGCAGTCTTTTTACCTCAGCGGACTTCAAAAAATAACAATAGAAAACGGAATAAAGAAAATCGAAAATGGGGCATTTGCAGCAAGCGACTTATCTGAAATAAAAATCGGTGGCTCCGTTGAAGAAATTGGTGCAAATGCTTTTTCTGAATGCACATGGCTAAAGAAAGTAGAGCTTAAAGATGGACTGAAATCTATTTCCGATTCCGCATTTGTTTCTTGCTGGTTACTTAGAACAGTAATTTTGCCAAAGACTCTTGACAAGATAGGTAAAAATGCATTTAAAGGATGCGAAAACGTAAATTCAATCAAATCTACAAACACAATTCCTCCTGTAACAAACGAGTCTTTCTCTTTCAACAAAAACACATGTACTTTATATGTTCCACAAAAACAAGCAAAAACATATAAGTCTGCGAAAGAATGGCAAGATTTCAAACTAATATATGAAATAAAAAATTAACCTCCTTCTGTGCAATATAAACAGAATGGAAAAATTTGATTAAGGGGGAAATTTGATTATTTGACAAATTTCCCCCTTAACTATGTTCTGTATTTATTTGAGATGATAAAAAAAATCAATACTTTTGCATAAAAGTAGAGTGTGAATAAAACAAATCCTGTTTTATTATAAAATTCCCCATAAATACTAGAATAGAAAATGTCTAAAAAAGGCGACGATACAGTTGGTATTTCTACCGATATGTGTCGCGTCAAAATAGAGAAATATATGACTAAAGAAGATTATCAGACTCAAACTCTTGCTGAGCTAAAAGGAATTGCCAAAACATTGGGCATAAAAAAAATTGACTCTTATAGAAAATCAGATCTTATTGACAAAATAATTGAATCTCAGGAGCTCAACTCAACAGAAGAGTCAAAGATGAATTTGGATTTAGTCATAAAAGAAGAAAAAACAGACATAACAGACAACTTCTCTGATAAGGAAGAGGATAAGGAAGCAATGCCAACCCCTGAATCTGAAATTAAAAATAACTCAAATGATGATAATGACAATTATAATACTGATTATTATGATGATTTTGAGTCAAAACCAAATCAAGCTGCAGCTCTTGCACAAAACATTCTAAGAGATTTGAGAGCTAAAAAAGTTGGCAAAACTGTAGAGGAACTGGAGAGAGAGGATGCAATTGAATACGAGAGAAAACAACAGAGAAGTCTAGAAAAAAGAAAAAAGAAAGAAGAAAAAAGACAAAGAAGGATTTCCGACATGGATGTCCAATCTGCTTCTGAGAGCAATAACAGCTTCAAAAACATTCAAACCAACACACAAGATGAAACACCTGCAAATGAGGTGGATTTTGACTTTGATGATATAATAGAAGGTTGTGGCGTTTTGGAAATAAAAGATAATGAAGGTTTTGGTTATCTCAGATCATCTGATACTAACTATCAACCTTCTTCTGATGATGTATACGTATCTTCTTCTCAAATAAAACAATATGCTTTAAAGACAGGTGATGTTGTAGTTGGAACAATCCGTCCACCAAAGGACAACAATGAAAAATATTTTGCCATAACAAACATCAAAAGTGTTAATGGATGCAATCCTGACATCATTAAAGATAGAGTTCCTTTCGAGGATTTAAAGCCTTGGTTTCCTGATGAAAAATTCATGTTAGCAGAAGGAAAGTCAGTCAAGATGTCCACAAGAATTGTAGACTTGTTTAGCCCTATAGGCAAAGGACAGAGAGGACTCATTGTGGCACAACCAAAAACAGGTAAAACAATGTTGCTAAAAGACATTGCTAATGTTATACTTGAGAACCATCCAGAAGTGTACATGATGATTCTTCTGATAGACGAAAGACCAGAAGAAGTAACCGACATGGAGAGAGACGTAAAAGCAGAAGTCATAGCTTCTACATTTGACGAGAGTGCCGCACATCATGTCAAGATTGCAGATATTGTATTGGAAAAGGCAAAGAGAATGGTTGAATGCGGACACGATGTGGTTATATTGTTGGACTCTATAACTAGACTTGCTAGAGCATACAACACTGTTGCGCCTGCATCGGGAAAGGTTTTGTCAGGAGGAGTTGATGCCAATGCTCTTCAAAAACCGAAAAGATTTTTTGGAGCAGCTAGAAACATTGAAGGCGGTGGCAGTCTGACTATTATTGCAACAGCTTTGACTGAAACCGGTTCTAAAATGGATGATGTTATTTTCGAAGAATTCAAAGGAACTGGTAACATGGAGTTGCAATTGGACAGAAAATTATCTAACAAGAGGATATTCCCTGCCGTTGACATCATGGCCTCTAGCACTAGAAGGGACGAACTTCTGCTAAAAGATAAAAACACCAGAGAAATTGTGGAACAAATGAGACACGCCCTTCCTACAAATAGAAGTACAGAAGAAATTATGGTTCTTGTTAAAAAAGCATTGGAAGAAGCAAAAACCAACAAGAACTTTATTGACAACTATATGAAGTATGTAAGCAATTTCAAGTAATCAGTGAAAACACAACTATATTAAGACCAAGCTTTTAGCTTGGTCTTTTTTACTTTTCAACCAATTTTTGATTAAACAACATAAATCCAAAATTAATGCCTGCATTGAAACTTTTATTAGGTGAATAAAAGTTTCCATATGCACTTAAAGTAAATCTATCCAACTGAAAGACTGCATCTATTTCAGATATTAGAGACATTCGATTATACTTTTCATCCAACACCTTGTTATTTGTTGAATAAAAATCAAAGTAAGACAAAGGCGCGTACAAATAATTTTCAAATCTTAAATGAAACTGGTTATTCAGTTTTACAATTGGAATTAGTCCAATGGATAAATAAGCGTCTGAACGGAAATATGGATTACAAATTGTTTTAGAATGCAGAGTTGGCTGAAAAGCCGGCATAATTATTACAGCCTCTTTTACATTCTCTTTAAAATCAAATGTAGAATATAATCCTTCAAAAAATGAACCTAGTACAAAATGCTTCGATATTTTATAATAGTTATTAGCAGTCAATGACAATTGCAACCATGACACATTTTTTCTGCCTGAATTAAATCTGTAAATTGTCGAATCTTCAGCATATAGTGAATTGTTTTCATATGATTTTCCTGCAGCATAATTGGCGCAAAGTTTCAACATAGAGCCTGCAGTAGGGAATTGCCTTACTGTATACGAATTTTTATCATACACAAATGAAACCACAGACAAAACATGATTAATGCCATCATGTTCTCCATCCACATTCAATGCACTATTGTATCTGTAATTTATTTTTCCATATCCATAAGACACACCAATCTTACCAGTTCTAAAACATGGCGTCAATAGCTTTAATTTCACATAATCCTCGTTTTCAGCGTAAGAATAATCCTTTGAGTTCAATGAATAATTAATTGTGTTATTATTATAGTAGGAGAAATTATGTGCTACACCGCTAAAAACAGCAGAAAATGGTATTTCAGTCTGAAATTCAAGCCTTGAGTTGAAACTTGCACCTTTATAAAAATGTCCAATCTGTCCATCTAATGAAATTGAGAATGGAATTATCGTCAAATTTTGATAATCAACCCTCGCATAAAGTTCGTTTACATATGATGATGACAAGTTTCCACCTAAACCAAATCGCATATTGTCATTAATTTTTAGCTTCAGTTTCAAATCAAAAATAGAGTCCACTGTATCATAAACCGAGTGTGTTTGCAATTCTTTTACTTTGGGATCTGACAGCAAATTAAAATAGCTTCTGCGAAACTTTTCATATGTAATCAAAGAGTCCTTCTTACTCAAAATATTACGTTTCAAAAATTTTTTTTGTGCTGGGGTTCCATTATCAAAACTGATATTTCTAAATCGCAACTCAGGAAGTTTTTCTCTGAAATTTATTCTTTTACTGTCAACTTCAGATTGAGAAACAGATCTTTTTATTTTAGATTTTAGACTGACAATATTTTTCTGAACCGAATCATATCCTATTTGAACCAGCTCATGCGTCCTGTTAAAATCCAATAATCCAACACCTCTATAATTAAAATCTAATATAGTCGTCGAGGAATCTGATTCAAAATCTCCGCTTCGGTTAATAATCATCCCCTCCAACTGTTCTATCACATTACTCTCTGAATCAGTATCTTTTTGTTCATCCCCAACCGAGACTCCAATGATGTAGTCCGGGTTAAACTCTTTTCTCATCACATCAACCGGAAAGTTGTTAAAAATTCCGCCATCATACAGTGTTTTGCCATCAATCTCTACTGGCAAAAACAACATAGGGAATGACATAGATGCCCTCACGGCATCGCCTAAATCTCCCTTTCTTAGTACTGCAGCTCTTTTATTGTTCACATCTGAAGCAACACACCTAAAAGGCACCATCAACTTGTCGAAATCTGAGTTACAAGCTGCATTGGCTTGCGCACATAATTGCAAAAAAACAATGTTCATCTGTGTTGGCTTAAGCAAACTGCGTGGTAAAATGTTGGGTTTAAACATCAAAGAATCTGTCAACTTCATGGTCATTGTAAACATCTCAGAAGTTGGTAATGGTCTACGAAAATAGAAGATTGATTTTTCATCAATTTTCCCGGTTTGCCATTGTTGAAACTCTCGTGATGTAATCATTTCCTCCATCTCTTCTGTTGTGTAGCCCATAGAATACAGACATCCGATTACGGCACCAATTGAAGTTCCAGCTATGTAATCAATCGGAATTCCATTCTCCTCAAGACATTTAATAACACCTATGTGAGTGGCACCCTTAGCACCACCACCACTAAGGACAAGCCCAACAGTTTGGGCTTTAGAAAAAGATGAGATAAAAAAAACAACGCTTAAAATTACACAACGCCACATACTGAAACACAAAGTATACCACAAAGCAAAATTACAAAAAAGCCTTCTCCATATAATATGGAGAAGGCTTATATTTAAAACCAATATTACACTAAATATGTGCAAAATTACTTTAGCATGTTGTAGCTTCTAGAAACAAACTTACTTAAGTCCTCACCTTTAAGCAAATTATTTGACAATAAAGCCAAATCCACAACCTGATGTATAGTTTCGTCGGCAAGCGAATATTCCTTCAAAAGAGAATCTTCTTGCTTTGTTTTTTCAGCAAGTTCTTTCTCTATATTTTTTATTTCATCCTTTACGGTCTGTGGAATATCCTCTTCTTTGGTATCTCCCTTCAGTGTATTTTTTTTGTTTTCCAGTTCTGAAATTTCTTTCTCAATAGGTTCCAATTTTCCTGTCAGAGAATTCTTTTCGGCATCCAAAACTTTCGCAATCAAAGGATGAGATGTATTAACAACAAACGAGTAAGAATCTGGCATTTGTGCATAGAATGCTGCTTGTCCTCCACTTATTTGCGCCATATCCTTCATTCTTCTCATAAACTCGTTCTGAGTTATATATACCGGAGCGCCATCTGCAGATACTGAATCAAACGACACCATGAAATTCTGCTTTTCGTTTGATGGTAACCAGGCTCCAAACAATGATCTTAAAGAGTTCTGCTCTTTCTCAGATAAATTAACCTTGTCTGAATCTTTTTTCTGGATCAATCGGTCTATTGTATCTGAATCAACTCTCACAAATCTTGTTTTTCCCTCACCCTTCTGCTCCAAATAATTCACAAAATGAAGATCAAGCGGTCCATCAAACAGAATCACATCATATCCCTTTGATTTTGCAGATTCAATATAAGAGTGCTGGTTCTGTGAGTTTGTAGCATAAAGATAAATCAGATTATCATCCTTATCTTTTTGGTTATTCTCAGTCTTTTCTTTGTACTCTTCCAGTGTGTACATCTTATCATCCACAACACTTTTCAAAAGAACCGACTTGCTTATTTGCTCTGCGAACTTTTGTTCAGACAAGGTTCCGTATTCAACAAACAATTTCAAATCAGCCCACTTGTCCTCATAACTCTTTCTGTCATTTTTGAACAACTCATTGAGTCTCTCTGCGACTTTCTTTGTTATATAACCAGAAATCTTTTTGACATTTTGGTCGGACTGTAAATAACTTCTGGAAACATTCAATGGAATATCGGGAGAATCTATGACACCATGTAACAATGTCAAAAATTCAGGAACTATATTTTCCACTGAATCAGTTACAAAGACTTGATTACAGTAAAGCTGTATTTTATTCTTCTGCACTTCTACATTGTTCCTGATTTTAGGGAAATATAGAATACCTGTCAGATGAAACGGATAATCTACGTTCAAATGGATATGAAACAAAGGATCCTCTGCATACGGATAAAGTTGCTTATAGAACTTCGCATAATCTTCATCCTTCAGATCTGAGGGTTTTCTTGTCCATGTTGGATTTATATCATTGATGATATTGTCTTGGTCTGTATCAACTTGTTTGCCGTCTTTCCACTCCTTCTTTTTCCCAAATACAATGTTTACGGGCAAAAATTTGCAATATTTCTGAAGTAATCCGTTTATTTTATCTTCCTCAAGATAATCCTTATTTTCATCGTCTATATATAGAACAATATCTGTACCTCTTGTTTCTTTATCAGAATCACTGAATTCATATTCAGGGTCTCCTTTGCAGCTCCATTTTACGGCCTTTGAGCCATCTTTATATGACTTTGAAATTATCTCAACCTTTGTTGAGACCATAAATGAAGAATAAAAGCCAAGACCAAAATGACCGATTATAGCTTGAGCATTATCCTTATATTTGTTAACGAATTCCTCAGCACCAGAAAAAGCAATCTGATTTATATACTTATCAATCTCCTCCTGAGTCATTCCAACTCCGTTGTCCCTAATAGTCAAAGTTCCTGCTTGCTTGTCAGCTACAACTTCAACCTTTAAGTCACCTAGTTCACCTTTATATTCGCCAACAGACGACAATGTTTTCAGTTTTTGAGTCGCATCTACTGCATTAGATACAATTTCACGAAGAAATATCTCGTGATCACTGTATAAAAATTTCTTTATGACGGGAAATATATTTGCCGTCGTTACTCCAATACTTCCTTTTTGAGCCATAGTTTGAATTTATTTTTGTTTTGCCCTTATTGAGCAATATATATGCCACACTTCTCTGCACTGCCATTTTGTCAGCAATCAAACAAATCACTTTTTACCTTCTTTTGTTTGGTTTATCACAGCTCCAACAAGCATCATCAGCGGTGCATTCCAATTTATAGCAATTTCATTTGTGCTATAACTACACATTTCATCCAAATAAGCTCTTGCTGGATAATTAGACGACGGATAATTAGACTGTCCACAGTCTGTCAACTGGTCTTTATTGGGTCCTCCGCACAAATATCCAGGCAACGGATCATATATGTCATCACTATATGACCTTCTGTCATGGATATGTTTTGGATACAAAGAACCAAACATTGAAACAAAACAATAATCAACAGAATTCCTCCCCAAAAGATAGTCTAGCGCTGCTGTCGCCCCATATAGATATTTATTGTCACCAAAAAATTTGTGAGCTATGGCTAAAATAACACCATTTGTTGCAACACAACCATTACTACCCCATTCAAACTTTTTCAATGGCAATTTACCTACACTATAATAGTACTGCTTATATACATTATCTGCCAATGACCTAAATTTGACTTTAATAAAATTCTTGTCCACATAGTCTGGCAATCTGTCAATATTTATAACTAAATCCATCAAACCAAATGTATTTTGTTTATGCCAAAGAGGAGATTCGAAAAGCTGATTCAAATTGAGTTGGTCAAAATACTTAACATCTTTTGTCGTCAGGAAGAGCTCAACATTAGCATAAAAAAATTCATCATCAAAGGTGCTATCCGAATATTCACCAGTAAAAACATCTTTGGGATTTGAAAACGACACATTGGGTTTTATCTTTGCCCACGCATATGCCTTTTCAGAAGCCGATAGTAGTTTTTTTGAATACACTGAGTCTATACTGCTGTATATTCTTGATGCAAAAGCCATTGTTGATGCAAAATTCAAGGCAGAACTTGTTGATTTTCCGACAACATAACGTTCCTGCTTGTCTTTGCCTGGCTCAACCATACCAGAATATCTCAAATTTGTCAATTTAAAATAGACACCTCCATCATATGGATCCTGCATATTCAGCAACCAATCCAACTCCCATTTCAATTCATCCAAAATATCAGCAACAGAATTATCAGATTCCGGAATGTTTGTATTCAAACTGTCATAATAGTTAGGATACAACTCATACGCCATCATGAAAAAAGCAGCTGAGAAACCAGCATTAACAACATATTTATTATAATCTCCTGCATCATACCAGCCTTTTGATGCTGAAATTTCTGATTCAACATGTCTTAATTCTGACGCAGCCGACTTATGCACATACACAACTGTATCTGGATGTCCTTCTTCTCTTGCATACGATGTGTTATTAAAAGTTGCATATTTTTTCTCTATCGGACATGAGCATCGCCACAAATAAAAAGCTTTTAAGCTCCAAACTGACAATGAATCTAATATACCATCATCTCCTATAACAAATGGATAAGACCTATTTGAGCCAATCTGCAAATAGTATGAGCCAGCTGTCTTGAAGTTTGTGAAGTCAACAAATTGAACCTTTTCACCAGACATGCTCCAATGTTTAGCCTCTGGACATTCGCCAGAATACACCACTGAATTTGTAGCGACATCCCTTATCGTGTATGACTCTGCTTCCATATCTGTAAGCATGGCCATTTTCGGAGAATTACAATAATAGCCTAATTGATTTACATGTATGAAATTTTGCGATTTTACTACGCAAAAAAAGAATACTAACAAGAATACCGATATTATCCTCATTTGTTGAATATGAAATGAAAAATCCCTATTTTTGGAGATAGGGATTAGTTTTTTATTAATATTTATTCGTCAAGTTTAAGGACCTCCAAGAATGCCTTCTGCGGGACAGAAACTGTTCCTATTTGTTTCATTCTCTTTTTTCCTTCTTTCTGCTTTTCCAACAGTTTTCGTTTTCTTGATATATCACCACCATAACACTTGGCCGTAACATCTTTTCTAACAGCCTTTACTGTTTCTCTTGCAATAACTTTTGTTCCAATAGCAGCCTGTATAGCGACATCAAATTGCTGTCTTGGAATGAGTTCTTTCAATTTTTCGCACATTCTTTTACCCAAAGAATAAGCATTATCAACATGAGTCAATGAAGATAGAGCATCTACCGGATCACCATTTAGCATAACATCCAATTTCACCAATTTAGATGGTCTCATTCCGTTTGCATGATAATCAAATGATGCATATCCTCTGGATATGCTCTTAAGTTTATCATAAAAGTCAAACACTATTTCGCCCAACGGCATATTATATATCAATTCTACTCTATTTCCTGATATATAATTCTGATTGACTAACTCGCCCCTTTTGCCTAGACACAAAGTCATAATTGGACCAATATAGTCGGCTGCCGTTATTATTGAAGCTCTGATAAAAGGTTCTTCTATATGATCTATCAATGATGGTTCAGGCAATCCTGATGGGTTATGCACTTCTATTTTTTCTCCTTTTGTTGTATAGACATCATAACTTACATTTGGCACTGTAGTTATAACTTCCATATTAAATTCTCTATCCAACCTTTCCTGTACAATTTCCATGTGCAACATGCCAAGAAAACCACACCTGAAACCGAAACCAAGTGCCAAAGAAGACTCTGGTGCAAATGTCAACGACGCATCATTTAGCTGTAGCTTTTCTATTGAAGCTCGCAAATTTTCAAACTCCTCAGTTACAATTGGGTAAACTCCGGCAAACACCATAGGTTTCACCTCTTCAAAGCCCTCAATCGCTTTTTCACAAGGATTGTTCACATGAGTAATTGTATCACCAACTTTTACTTCTGTTGCTGTTTTTATACCTGATATTATATACCCAACGTTTCCTGCAGAAATTGACTTTCTTGGCTCCATTTGCAATTTCAAGATGCCTATTTCATCTGCATTATACTGCTCTCCGGTGGCTACAAATTTCACGAAATCATTTGTATTCATTGTTCCATTCAGAACTTTGAAGTACGCTATTATACCTCTGAATGGGTTAAACACAGAATCAAATATTAAGCACTGCAAAGGTGCATTAGGATCTCCCTTCGGAGGTGCAACCCTTTCCACTATTGCATCAAGCACTTCCTTCACGCCCTCGCCTGTTTTTCCGCTAGCCCTCAAAACATCCTCATGTGCACATCCAAGCAGTTCAACGACTTCGTCCTCGACCTCATCCGGCATTGCTCCAGGCAAATCTATTTTGTTTAATACCGGAATTATTGTCAAATCATGCTCCATTGCCATATACAGATTTGATATGGTTTGGGCCTGCACCCCTTGAGATGCGTCTACAATAAGCAGTGCACCTTCACAAGCGGCTATGGAACGTGACACCTCATATGAAAAGTCCACATGTCCTGGGGTGTCAATCAGATTCAACACATATTTTTCTCCCTTATAGACATAATCCATCTGGATTGCATGGCTTTTGATTGTTATGCCTCTTTCTTTCTCCAAATCCATGTCGTCAAGCACCTGTGCTTCCATATCTTTTCCGACCACTGTTTTGGTGAATTCCAGCAATCTGTCAGCCAATGTACTTTTGCCGTGATCAATATGTGCTATAATGCAGAAGTTGCGTATATGTTCCATTTTTTTATGACTTTCTTGTATTTTCACAAATTTATGAAAAAATATGCAATTAGCATCAGACTGCTGTCACACATTATGCAAACAAAAAAACTGGTAACCTTATGTAGGAAACCAGTTTTTTTTTAAAAAATTATTGTTTTACAACTACTCTAATGAAATTGCATAATGCTTAACTACTCCATTTTGCAATCCAGACAGATATAGTACCCTATCATCTAGTTTTCCTGATTTTGTTTGTAGACACTTTTTTACAATCGAAACCAAGTCATCCTCACTATTAACATATTGCTTGTTCGCCAGCACAATGATGAATCCTGGAGACAAATATGCGCCCAATCTCACATTCTTATTCACACTCGAGACCATCACGCCTGAAGTTATTCCCATTTTATGTTTCTCCTGTTCTGACAATGTTTTTACCTTAACACCTAGATCTAGATTATTTTTAGACTCCATTACCGAAGTGTTTCCTTCCGGATTTTTCAGGACCACCGAAAACTCAGATTCCTTGCCGTCACGTAACACTGCTATTTTAACCTTATTTCCAGGACTAAATTTACTAATTTGTTCCTGAACCTCTGGCACCGATTTTACTTTCTTATCGTTTACCTTTGTTATCACATCTCCAACTTTAATTCCAGCCTCATTGGCCGCACCGTCTTCTGTCACATAAGCAACATAAGCACCATCAAGAACATTTATTCCATTTTCTTTTGCTAGTTCATCTGTAAGTTCCTGTATTTTAACACCCAAAAGGGCCCTTTGCACCACACCATATTTTCTCAAATCAGCCACAACCTTCTTCATAATGCTCACAGGTATTGCAAAAGAATATCCAGAATAAGAACCTGTTTGAGATGCAATGGCAGCGTTGATTCCGACAAGCTCACCTTTGCTATTCACAAGAGCCCCACCACTATTTCCTGGATTTACGGCAGCGTCCGTCTGTATAAATGATTCAACTCTAAGATCAGTTGTCAAAATATTTATATTTCTTGCTTTTGCACTTACAATGCCTGCAGTGACTGTTGAAGTTAAATTAAATGGATTACCTACAGCCAAAACCCATTCACCTATTTTCAAAGATTCCGAGTCTCCTATTTTTGCAGGTTTTAAATTTTCGGCATCTATTTTCAGCAATGCCAAATCCGTTGATGGGTCCGCCCCAACAAGTTTTGCCTTAAATGTCCTCTTGTCATTCAATGTAACACTTATAGTATCAGCTCCATTTATCACATGGTTGTTTGTCACTATATATCCATCCACATCAAGAATGACACCAGAGCCTGAAGCTTGTCTCACCTGCTCTCTATTTTTAGGTCTATAGTTGCGTTCTCCAAAGAAATAGTCAAATAGGTCCATATCTCCATAACCATATGTCTGTGTCCTTTCCAAACTTTTTGTTGTCACATGCACCACACTGTTTATCGATTGCTCTGACGCATATGTCAAATCCACATAACCAGGAGCGTATGAATATTTTTCTTGAGGATCTGACTCTATGTTAGAACTTAATTGTTCCTCTTTTGTATTTTGATTTCTACCAAACAAATACCCAGTACTTAACAACGCCAATATTGCTACGGGTATAAAAACTTTAGTTTTTGTCATACTCCATGAATTTAAGTTGATTTTCTTCTATAACGAACATGTTTCCTCAAAAAATATTCCAAATCCATTTTTTAACATTGATTTTCCAAACACTTCATTTTGTTTTATGAAATTAACGGCATTTCATAAAAATGAATAGTTCTACAATAACAAAAACAAATCATTTTGCAGAACATAAGTATTTAAAACAATGCCATTAAGATATCCTAATTGTTTTTTATTTTTGCACACATATCACCCTCTTAAAAAATAAAAACAGTGGTACTATTAGGAGATATTATCGAAAAAATAAGCAACATCCTTTGGGGAGGCCCACTAATAATACTATTAGTAGGCACTCATTTATACCTTACCGTCAGATTGAAATTTCCACAAAGGCATATTTTCAAGGCCATAAAGCTATCTTTTTCAAAAGAAAAAGGAAGCGATGGTGACGTGAGTGCATATGGCGCCCTGTTTACAGCTTTAGCTGCTACCATTGGCACTGGAAACATTATTGGCGTTGGTACAGCTGTTGCACTAGGTGGCCCCGGGGCAATTTTTTGGTGTTGGTTGACTGGCTTTCTTGGAATCTCAACAAAATACGCAGAAGCTTTGCTTGCTGTAAGATTCAGAGTTAAAACAAATAACGGAGAAATGCTGGGTGGACCAATGTATGCCCTTGAGCGAGGAATGGGCATGAAATGGCTTGCTGTCTTATTCTGTATATTCACCGTTTTGGCTTCGTTTGGAATTGGGAACACAGTTCAAGCTAATGCGACTTCGTTCATTTTGAATACAAATTATAATATTCCAACTTATGTTACCGGTATTGTAATATGCATTCTTGTGGGTTTAGTGAAATTTTTCGGAATCAAAGGAATCTCAAAGACCTGTACCCTATTAGTTCCATTTATGGCTGTATTCTATATCACATGCTGCTTGACCATACTATTTATAAACCATGACTACATAATCAGCGCGTTTTATACCATCATAGAGAATGCATTCAAATTCGATTCTGTTGGAGGTGGTATTGTTGGAGGTGGCATCATAACAACTGTCAGATATGGGGTTTCCAGAGGATTGTTCTCAAACGAATCCGGATTAGGTTCAGCTCCAATAGTTGCAGCTGCTGCAAGAACCAAAAACCCAGTCAGACAGGCCATGGTATCTTCAACAGGTACATTTTGGGATACAGTTGTTATCTGTGCTCTTACTGGCATTGTAATTGTTTCCACTATGCTCAAGCATCCTGAGTTAGAAACTTCTCAAAACACCACACTTATAACTCATGCTTTCAATCTGATTCCTCATATAGGTCCACTTGTTCTAACTATTGGATTAGTAACTTTTTCACTGAGCACTATTTTGGGGTGGTCATACTACAGCGAAAAGGCAATTGAATACCTAGGAGGAAAAAAATCCATAAAATACTTCAATATTTTGTGGATTATTGCTGTTTTTATCGGCTCTGTTGTAGAATTAAAAATTGTATGGAACATGGCAGACTGCATGAATGCATTAATGGCAATTCCGAATCTGATATCCATACTTTTCCTTTTCAAAATAATTGAGAAAGAAACTAAAAAATATTTATGGAACAGCAAACTAGACAAACAGACTTGCACCGAAATGAATATAAGTAACCTCAAAAGAGAACACAAATTAAGGCGAAGAATAAACAAAAAGAGCCAACACTAGTTGACTCTTTTATTCAAAATATTACTTAAGACTTCTTTTCTTTATCTTTCTTTTCAGGCTTACCACTCTCATCAACAAGCTTGCCTGCTTGCTTTAAAATTTCAAGAGCGACCTGATCTCTCTGCAGATTTTCGGCTAACCTTTTCCGCTGCTCATTTTGCAACCGTTTTCCTGCCGTTGTATGTCCAAGAATTTGAAAATTATGTGCCATACAATTTATTTGGCAGTTTTAACAACATACCTACATTTTACCTTTCCTGTCAGCATTGAATGTAGACGACTTCTGTTCATCTGTCTACGCATTGTTGATATGTTGTCTATAAACAGTTTCCCGTCCAAATGTTCATATTCATGCTGAACAGCCTTTGCAAAAAAGTCGTTGAATACCTCAATGTGTTCCACCCAATTCTCGTCATAATACTTTACCTTTACCATTGTGGAACGTCTGACAGACTCACTTATGCCGGGCAAACTGAGACAACCTTCTTCCATGACCTTTGAGTCGGCACCCAATTCTACTATTTCTGGATTTATAAACACTCTTTTTGAATCCTTATACTCCGGATTTTCATCAGCCAGCACCTCCAAGTCTATGACAAACATTCTTAAAGACAAACCAATTTGAGGAGCCGCCAATCCAACACCTTCTGCGTGATACATTGTCTTCAACATATCATCTGCCAACTGCGGTAGATTTGGATAATCCTTTGGCACATCCACTGCGACCTGTCTCAATACAGGCATACCATACACATATATAGGATAAATCATATCTTTATAAATTTGTTCTTTGCGACTCCAAATATGACTGAAGTATAATAGTTGCGCTTATTTTGTCCACTAAGCCCTTATTCTGGATTTTCTCTTTTTTCTTGACTCCAGCCTCATTCATCACCTTGTGAGCAAGGACTGAGGTGAACCTTTCGTCAAACATAACAACGGGAATGTCTGGATATTTCCTTTTCAAGGACCTTACAAATGGCTCTATATACTTCATCGAATCAGAATCACTTCCGTCCATGTTCTTTGGCAAACCAACAACAAAAGACTCCACCTCTTCCTTCTGTATATAACTCGAGATGAAATCATATACGTCATTTTGGGACATGGTATCTAATCCATTAGCTATCAACTTCAAAGGATCTGTGACTGCAATTCCAATCCTTTTTCTACCATAATCAAAAGCCAAAATACGTCCCATTGTTGATTTTTTGCAAAATTATATATTTTGAGTCGAATACGCAATATGCATCCTTCATTCAGTTTGCTGACTTAATTTAATGCCATTCAATTTCATTCAGCCTCACCCGACAGCATTTGCAAAAATGCATCTTTGTAATTCTTACCGATTGCCAATTTTTCCTTGTTAACCACAACCATGTTCCCTTCAATGGCTTCTATTCTATTTAGTGCCACGATATATGATTTGTGTATTCTAGCAAACATGTCTGCCGGCAACTCTTCCTCTAATTTTTTCAGTGAGTAATAGGCTGTAACTTTCTTATCCACCATATGGAAAGTCACATATTCACTCTGTCCCTCAACATAAATCAAGTCTGAGAAATTTATCTTGTATAACTTATAATCGGCTTTTACCATTAAAAAGTCTTTGTCTTGCTTTGCCGTATTTGCAACACCCTTCACTGTATCAACTGCTGTAGTTGCCTTTCTTAATTCATACTGTTCCATCACTTTATTTATTGCCTTAGCAAAGTTCGGAAAAGAAATAGGCTTCAGCAGATAATAAGTAGCTCCAAGATCATAGCTTTCTATAGCATAATCGGAATACGCCGTTGTGAATATGAACATTGGCTTTCGTTCCAACGATTTTATGAAATCTAGACCTGTCATCTCTGGCATCTGTATATCTAGAAATATCAAGTCAACTGAAGTTTGTTGCAAAACCGATGTTGCTGAAATCGCATCACCATAAGTCCCAACCAACTCTAAATTAGTAAATTTAGACACATAATCAGACAACAATTTCCTTGCAGGAAACTCGTCATCTACTATCATAACCTTAATTTTGTCTGTGCTTTCCATATTGTAATTTATCTTTTTTCTTGTTTTAAATCTAAAGTCAGTTCAACGCAGAAAACATCATTATCTTCACTGATATCCAATGTATGTGTATCAGGATACAGCAAAGTTATTCTTTTCATCACATTCTGCAATCCAACCCCATTCCTTTCTGTTCTTCCTTTTTTTTCTTTTATGAATTTACTGTTTCTGGTTTTAAAAAACAATTTATTTCCTTTCGTTCTTATTATTATCTCCAGGAAAGAATCCTTATTCATACCTATTCCACTGTACTTGAACCCATTTTCAACAAATGGTTCTAACAACATTGGTGATATGTATACATATTCCGATTCTATATCCTTTTCAAAGGTCAAATTTATCTCATTTTCAAAGCTATATTTCTGAAAATTAATATAATTCTCTATATAATTAATTTCGTCTTTTAAAACTATTTTGTCCTGAGCGCTTTCATCTGTTACATATCTAAGCATTTCCGAGAGAGCCAGTATGCAATCAGGAGCATTTTTGTCATTCATATACACCATTGAGTATATATTATTCAACGCATTAAACAAAAAATGTGGATTTATTTGTGATCTCAAGAACTTAAGTTCCATTTCTGTCTTTTGTCTAGTTAAATCCTGCTTAATCAGATCCTCTTTTTCTGTTTTGTAATAATAATATACAATAAAATCCACAAGATATTTACAAACCAATATGAAATAGATCTTAACTTGCTCCGAAACAAACACGCCACTTTCGAATTCGCTTGTTCCATGGTCAAAAAAAGACTTGTTCTCAGAAGGCAACTGTATGTCAAGTAGCGAAATATCTGGATCGGCAAAAAGATATGACTCTAATGACACTATAGCGACTTTTTCCACTTCATAGCAGAAAAAGCCGACTACAATTATCAAAGCAACAGCACACAATATGTACAGCAAAAATACCCTTCTCTCCAAAATCCATGGTATCAAAACATATCTATTAACATATGTAACAAACATCATGCTTACAAGAATAGAAAAAGAAGACAGCAATGATATTCTGATGTCAACAGATGTATTCACGATTGTCAGCAATGCCAGCAATATAAGCCATACAATCGATTCTATTATGAGTTTATTGTATATAAAAAACTTTGGGTTAACCATGTTTTTGCTTTTTATTTTTTGCTTGCTAATATAATAGTTATTTCTGATAATAAGCAACAAAATACATTATACGGATTATTAAAAATATTTCCGTATTGTAATTTCATAACATTCACTAAGTGTTTTTAGTTGTTTTTCATTTGCAGAAGTTCCAATATGCAAACCACATAGACTGTTTTTTGCTGACACATGCATACACTAAAATTGACACAAATTGTCTTTTTTATTGACACTATATTCAAAAAAGTCAACCACTACACCATCGTTGAAACAAACTTCCGTTTTGTTGAAACATGGTTCATAATATGGAAATGATTAGTACCTTTGTAGTGCAAACAAAAAAAACAGAATTAGTTTTTCTTCATTATCATTTGAGTTGTTTTCAAAAATAGTATTTTAATTGGTTAAATAAGGCAAGTGTAATGTCTAAAACGATGTGAATCGTAGGTAGACACAAAAAAAGGACTCCCCACAACTACGAGGAGTCCTTTCTTTATTTTCCAATTATCTTCTCAAGCCATTCATCAGGGTATCAATGATAAGTTCACGTTTTCTTAATGTTATCCTATCAAATTCACCCCTTATGTATGGAGTCTCAAAACCCTTTAAGGCATAATGTATAGCAAGGGCAGTAAATTCGGCATCTCTTCTAACAAACAGGCCTATATCCATACCCTCTCTCAGAATTTCCTTCAAATTATTTTTCTCTTTGAAATCCAGTCTTCTTCTAACCCGTTCAACCCTTCTTACGTCCAAAAAGAATTCAGCCTTAAGCTCTCCGTTTCTCATGACTATCTCTTTTATCGCATCCATTCTCACCTTTATGTATTCCACCAATTTCTCATCCGGACTCAAGTCTTTCCTATCTACCACCGCCTTCAGCATCTCAGACAAACGGCCACACTCACTTTGGATTACAGCCATATATATATCATCCTTACTTTTGAAATAAGTGTACAAAGTTCTACGACCTTTATTTGATTCTACGGCAATATCATTCATCGTCGTGCCATAAAAGCCCTTTTCTGCAAAGAGTCGTCTTGCAACAGTCACCAAAATGTCTTTGGTTTTTCTTGAACTTTCAATCATAATAGTCAGAATTAAAAAAAAAATCCAATTATCAAGAATGATAATTGGATTAAAAATGTGCCCATGACAGGACTCGAACCTGCAAGGTCGCGAAACCACTAGTACCTGAAACTAGCGCGTCTACCAATTTCGCCACATGGGCTTGATTACGATGCAAAAGTAGTAACTAATTTTCATTGTTCCAAATAAAACTCATCAAAAAGCAAAAAAAAAAAATTCATTTTATTTTTCTTGTTGGGCAAAAGAAAAAAAACTAGATTTGATGAAAACATCAAATACAAGATGTTTATTCGTCAAACATAAAAACACACAACTCTATGAAAACAGAAGAAGAAGTAAACCCATCATTGGGCGCAATGTTCAAGAACGACAACAAACACGCAATAAACAAAAAAGAACAAGAGGAGGATGTGAACCCTTCGGTTGGCGCACAGTTCAGTACAAAATTTGTACAAAAGAAAAAAGATGAGGACGAAAATGTAAATCCATCCTTAGGAGCAACTTTCTAAAATATTTTATAATTAAGATGGACTTTATAGCAAACAACATCCACATAGCATGGCTAGTCCTTTCTCTTTTTTGCCTGATAGTTGAGCTGACAACAGGAGGATTATACATAATGTGCTTTGCTATTGGTGCAATTTTCACATGCTTCATATCATGGTTTTGTCCGAATTTTGAAGTTCAAGTAGTATCTTTCTGCCTATCTTCTTTACTATGTATTTTTTTTGCTAGGCCAGCGTTGAAAAAGTCAAATTTTTTCAATGTGGAAGACAAAAAGAGTAATGCGGACGCAGTTGTCAATCAAATCGGCAGAGTAACGGAAGATATCATGGGAAGCGAGAACGGATGGGTTTTAGTATATGGCGACTATTGGAAAGCAAGAAGTCTTGATTCGACAACCATAGAAAAAGGGAAAAAGATCAAAGTAGTAAGCAGAGAATCGTCTACTTTGGTAGTTACTGAGATTAAATAATTAAATGAGATAATTTGAATGGATGCATTTACAATTTTTCTGTTAGCACTTTTCATATTAGTGCTGTTCACCCTAAAGGCAATGATTGTGATTATACCACAATCTGAAACCAAAATAATTGAAAGGCTTGGAAAATATCACTCTACTTTAAATCCAGGCGTAAATTTGATTGTTCCGTTTATTGATAGAGCAAAGGAAATTGTAATCATCAAGAACGGAAATTTCTATTATTCATCTAGCATTGATTTGAGAGAGCAGGTATATGATTTCGATAAGCAGAACGTCATCACTAAAGATAACGTACAGACAGAAATCAACGCTCTGCTCTATTTTCAAATTGTGGACCCTTACAGAGCTGCCTACGAAATATCCAATTTGCCAAATGCAATTGAAAAATTGACCCAAACAACACTCAGAAATGTTGTTGGAGAATTGGAATTGGATCAAACTTTGACATCTCGCGACACAATAAACTCTAAATTGCGCGATGTTCTTGATGTAGCAACTGATAAATGGGGAGTTAAAGTCAATCGAGTTGAACTCCAGGATATCACTCCTCCTGAAAACATACTCCAGCAAATGGAGAAGCAAATGCAGGCCGAAAGAAACAAACGCGCCACTATTTTGACTAGTGAGGGAGAAAAGCAAGCTATGATTTTGAAGTCTGAAGGCGAAAAAACAGCAAAAATCAATCAGGCAGAGGCAGACAAGAGCGCTGCTATTCTAAGAGCCGAAGCTGAAAAGCAATCTGCTATTTTAAAAGCGGAAGGTGAAGCCGAAGCAAGAATCAAAAAAGCAGAAGCTGAAGCTGCCTCAATTCAGAAAGTAACTGAGGCTGTTGGCCAAACAACAAATCCAGCAAACTATCTTTTGGCACAAAATTACATCAACATGCTCAGCAATGTGGCTTCTGGAGAAAACGCGAAAACTGTTTATCTGCCATATGAGGCTACTAATGTGTTGGGTAGTATAGGTGGAATAAAGGAGCTGTTTAAAGACAAATAAGAAATATTTGGATTTCTGAATACAAATAGAGGCATATCACAGTGATATGCCTCTTTTGTTTATAAAGAAACGTCTACAATTGCAATTTGATTCTTGGCATATGCGGCCTCCATTGATGTTTTCAAAGTTGTGTAATTGTCTGCACAATAGTAATCAATCCCATAAGCAGAGCTAAGTTTTTCAACATTCACTTTTTGTGGTGTATAAAAATATTTTTCATACTCCTCCACTTCCCTTGGACCTTTCATTTTACTGAATATTCCTCCACCGTGATTGTTTATTATGACAATCACAAGATTGTCTGGCAAATTATCATTCCACAATGAATTACTGTCATACAGAAAACTCAAATCTCCAGTTATCAGCGTTGTTGTTGTTCCATTTACCATAGCAGAGCCAACAGCAGTACTGGTGCAACCATCGATACCACTGGTGCCACGATTTGAATATAATTCTAAACGTTTTTCATTTTGCCATTGTAGCCCATACCTAACACTGGTTCCATTGCTAAGATGAACAACGCTACCTTCTGGGATAATATCATAAATGGCTCTAAATATCCCCTCCTCATCAAAGTTGTCAATAGAACAAGACTGACACTTTTGTCTTAATTCAGCACAAACTTTATTGACGGCTGAGCTATATCTCGAATCAAAATTCACAGATTTAGCCAACAATTCTTTGAAAAACATTTCCTTATCGACATCAACCTGCAAGTCAAGACTCTTGAATGTATCTATTAAGGAGTCTTCAGGAGAAATTCTTATTGTCAATCCTGGATTATTTTCTCTAAATAATTTCTTACATGACTTTGACACAAGCGCACCTCCGACAACAATCAACACTTCTGGCCTTAAAATTTCTTTATGAGAATTGCCTTCCAACAAGAACGAGAAAAAAGATTCTACATTATTATTTACAAAATCACCACACAAATTGCTTATTCCCTCGGCCATTATTGCTAAGTTACTTTTTGTTGCCAATTCGTTCAAGACAGAATTCAATCCATCACTTTTTGGCATAAATCCAGCCAGCAACATAACTTTTTTGTTTGATATTCTATCAAACAAAGCTTTAAATGCTTTCTCTTCCAACACCTTCACTGGTTCATATAACGGAACCATGTGAGATTTCACTTTGTTGTCAACACATGATAATTCATATAAGGGAATATCTAAAGGAACATTCAAGTGAACAGGACCCTTTCTTCCGCACATCGTCATATTGACGGCATCATTTATCACTCGATTTGCCCACGAAATATCTTTTCCCGTTCCACCGAACATTGGCAAACAAAAACTTTTCTTGACAAAATTAGACAATATTCCGTTCTGCCTAATTGTCTGACTGTCATCTTGATCTATCCATTCTTCCGGACGATCTGCACTTATAACAAGCAATGGGATCGATTGATAATAAGCTTCAGCTACAGCTGGAGACAAATCTAATACTGCAGTACCGCTTGTGCAAACAACAGCCACGCATTCCCTTGTATATTGGGCCATACCTAACGCAAGAAAACCACCACAACGCTCGTCTACAACCACATGACACTCTATGCCTGGCTGTCTGTTCAACGCTATGCTTATCGGAGCATTTCTTGAACCAGGCATCACAACAGCATGCCTTACTCCCCTTTTGTATAACAAATCGGCAAGAATTTGTATGTGTTTATTCGAAGTCGTTTCCATTTCAGTTCAAAATTGTTTTTATCTTGATTTCTGTCTCCTCCCATTCCTTTTTGGGCTCAGACTTGGCAGTAATTCCGCCACCAGCAAAAGCTGTGACTTTTCCACCACCAATCATCATACATCTCAAATTAACGTATAATGAAAAATCAGTTTCGTTTTTATAATAGCCTGTCAGACCTGCATAAAAGCCTCTATCATAGCCCTCATTTGCAATAATACGTTCAAAGGCGTTTTCTTTTGGCCATCCACAAACTGCCGGTGTCGGATGCAATCTCTTTATTAGTTTATCATGATTGCAAGTTTCTATTTCAAAAGAGAAATCAGTCACCACATGCTGTATATTTTTGTAATCAAGAGTTCCGGCTGATTTTCTTATATTTTTTGCTTCAAACTCCAATAATATATTTTCTATATAATCAGAAACATACCCCTGCTCTATTATGTTCTTCTCATCCCATACCTCTTTATGCTCACTTATCTTTCTTGTACCAGCAAGCGCCATTGTTTTATAGCTGCCATTTCTGTGTGCCAACAGCAGTTCTGGTGTTCTCCCTAACCAGCAAATACCATTGCCCAAAGAAAATATATTGAAAAAACATCGACATGAATCTTCAACAACTGTTTTAATCGGATTTCTTTCTGACAATTCTACTGTCTTTGCCCTAGAATAAACAATCTTGTCATAAAGACAATTTTCTATCTCTTTAATGGAATTCTCTAATAATTCCTCATATTCTTCCCGGCCCATGTTATACGGATGACCGCTTTTTTCACATTTGCAGTCATCCATATTCTCAATCATTTGACATATATATATAGGAACTTCTTCCCCATCAAAGTTATAATCATCTTTAATGGAATAAAATCCATTCTTTATATCAAACTTTGCAACGACATAGCAATCATCTGGAATCTCATTAATACCACCGTTCCTTTTCACGCCACTATGTTCCACGCAAACACCAGTATGAAGCTTCTTGCCTTCCGACCTAAATGAAAAGAAAGCCACACCCTTTCTTAAGCACAACTCATAAAAATCACTTATTTGCATACACAAAGACCAAATGACGAAATCAAAGCATATAATAACATATTACGTGACGACACAGCAATAAGCTGATTTAGAGCCTTACCCTTTTTTATTTGACACATTCGCCTCCACGCTGATATGTGCGAGATTAAATACACAATTTCCAACAACGCACAATAATACATCTCGTTTTTAACGAACATGGCAACTGCTATAACCATGGCAACAATGCCACAAACAAGGTATAAAACCTCGCCGAATCTGCTGCCAAGTATAACAATCAGAGTATTTTTTTTGCTTTTTTTATCGGTTTCTATATCCCTATAGTTATTCACCACCAGCAGTGTATCTACAACAAAACCAACTGCTATTCCCATCAAAATCGATGTAATAGGAAACAAACCACATTGAACATAGCATGTAAAACAAACCGGAACAATTCCAAAGAAAACAACGACTGCAACATCACCCAAACCATTATAAGAAAGCGGGAATGGACCTGCTGTATATAGGAAAGCAAACAACACACACAGCAATCCCACAAAGATTAGCTTCCAAGAACTCATGTACATCAGTGCCAATCCACACAATCCGGCAAATGCAACTACAACTAATATTCCTATATTCATGGCCTTTGGTGTAATCCAACCATTAGCCATAGCCCGTTCTGGTCCCAACCTTTCTTCATTGTCGGTTCCTTTCATGCAATCTACCATATCGTTAATTAAGTTTGCCGCCACCTGCATAGCCAATGCAAAAAGCAAACATGCCACGAATTCCATAAAATGGAAACCTTCATAAAAATATGCCAATGCGGAACCCACAATAACCGGAGTTGCTGCAGCAGCCAATGTTTTTGGCCTTGACGCAACAATCCATGATTCCAACGAATTTGTTTTCATAAACATCTCATTTATCTCACAAAAATAGCAAATAAGAAACAAATTATGCTTATCTTAGCTATAAACAACATGACAAACTGCTAAGCTATGGAACAAAGAAGCATTGCTAATATAATGAAACTGATGTCAATGCTGACATCAGAAAAACACTATAAGATTGAAGAAATAGCCAGAAGGTTAGATGGTTCAGAAAGAGCCGTATCAACAAGAACAGCATACAGATATTTGGAATCACTGAAAGAGGCTGGAATGGCTGTGAACAGCGATGAAAACGGATTTTATTTGGCTCAATACAATCAAAACACAAAGACAATCAAAAAGATTATAAACTTTTCTGAAGAGGAAACGGACATAATCAACTCTATGATCGAAGAGCTAGGGAATCAAGGTGACGATTTCAGCAAAAAACTCAGACTGAAGTTATTCTCCACTTTGAATTGCGTTACTTCTTTCGCAAAAGACGAAAAAATTGACAATATAAAAGAGGCTATAAGAGAAAAGAAAAAAGTCACTCTTAGAAAATATGTATCAGTAAGCGAGAACATTCCTAAGGATAGGATTGTAGAACCTATTAAATTAGACGTTGTTCAATATTGCGTATTGTGTTTTGACATTGAAAAAAGAGACACTAGATTATTCAAACTGAACAGAACTGAACAGGTCATTTTGGAGAACAACTGGGAATACGAAGACCTGCATTCCGAACCCTTCAAAGACATCTTCAGATGGATTGGAACTAGAAAATATAACATTGAAATTCTACTGAACAATATTTCAAGAAATATAATACTTGAGGATTACCCGGAATCAAGATTATCTATAGAAGAATGCGATTACTGCTCTGAATTTAAATACAAGCTCAAAACTGATGTTTCTAGCCTTTTGGCTCCAACCAATTTTGTTCTGAGCATGGGAAACAACGTCGAAGTCTTAGGATGTGAAGAATTCATCAATTCCATCAAAGACAGACTAAAAGAATTAAACTCGAAATATAGAATTCAATAGCAATTCACAGCAGGAATCTATCAAACTCATTTTCAGAATTTTTATTTCTTTATAAAATGCCACCGGACATATATTGTTTGATGGCATTTTTTATAGGTAGCAATCAACTGTAAAGCTAATATCATATCAATGGAGATAAAGCAAACATATGCACAATTCATCATAATATGACCACCATCCTGTTAGAACCATTCTAAATAGTCAAGACATCAAACATTTAACATATGCATAAAAAATGTATATATACGTCTCCAATAAGTATGTTAGCCTTACTAGATTTTTAGCAGCAAAATGATATAAATATCGAAAAATGTCGTCAAAAAAGTAAAACCAAACACGAAATACAAGACATTACGAAAGAAAGACCATATTTCATATCTGCATAAAAATTCATCATTTTAATCTTACATAACAAAAAACACGAAACATAATTCGTTTTCCGTATTGCTTAAGGATATAATTATTAGTATTTTTGCAGTGTAAAAAGATATACGGAAATATAACATAGGGTTAATACCAAAAAATATAGACTATGGCAGGTAATTTGAAAGTAGAAGAATTGGATCAAGTTGCGGTCCGTTTTTCGGGAGATTCTGGCGACGGAATGCAGTTGGCTGGTAACATCTTCTCTACAGTTTCAGCTACTGTTGGTAACAGTATCAGCACATTTCCAGACTATCCAGCAGACATTCGCGCCCCTCAGGGTTCTCTGACTGGTGTATCTGGTTTTCAGGTTCACATCGGAGCTGGCAAGGTTTACACACCTGGCGACAAGTGTGATGTATTGGTTGCAATGAATGCTGCAGCTTTGAAAACTCAGTACAAGTATGCAAAACCAAATGCTGCAATTATAATTGACACAGACAGTTTCCAGGCAAAAGACCTTGAAAAGGCTCAGTTCACAACTGATGATCCTTTGAAAGAGATGAACATTGATCCTGATCGTGTCATCGCTTGCAACATTACCCAAATGGTTAAAGATGCACTTGCTGATTCAGGAATGGATGTCAAATCTATTCTCAAGTGCAGAAACATGTTTGCTCTTGGACTTGTCTGCTACTTGTTTGATAGAGACTTGAATATAGCATTCAACTTCTTAAAGGAAAAGTTTGCAAAGAAACCAGGCGTTGCCGAGGCTAACATAAAGGTCATTCAAGCTGGATATGATTACGGAGCTAACACTCACAGTTCTGTAACCAACCAACACAGAATTGAAACTAAGGACAAGGTTGCCGGACGATACATGGACATCACCGGAAACAAGGCTACAGCATATGGTTTGATTGCCGCTGCAGAAAAAGCAGGCTTGAGATTGTTCCTTGGTTCATACCCTATTACACCAGCAACAGACATTCTTCACGAGTTGTCTAAGCACAAATCTCTTGGCGTCACAACTGTACAGTGTGAGGACGAGATTGCAGGCTGTTCTTCTGCCCTCGGCGCGTCTTTCGCCGGAGCTTTGGCTTGTACATCAACATCAGGACCTGGAATTTGCTTGAAGTCTGAGGCAATGAACCTTGCTGTTATCATGGAGTTGCCACTCGTTGTCATTGACGTTCAGCGTGGAGGTCCAGCAACTGGTCTTCCAACCAAGTCTGAACAAACAGACCTTCTTCAGGTTCTGTTCGGACGTAACGGAGAAACACCAATGCCTGTTATCGCAGCAACTTCACCTACAGACTGCTTCGACGCCGCTTATCAAGCTGCTAAAATGGCTTTGGAATACATGACTCCAGTAGTGTTGATGACAGACGCTTATATAGCAAATGGTTCTGGAGCCTTCAAGTTGCCTAACTTGAGCGACTACCCTTCTTTCAACATTCCTTATGTCCCACAGGAATTGCTTGGAACATGGACTCCTTATCAGAGAAACGAAAAGGGTGTTAGATATTGGGCTGTGCCAGGAAGAAAGGGATTCACTCACATTCTTGGAGGTCTTGAAAAAGACGATAAGACAGGTGCAATCTCAACTGCTCCTGAAAACCATGACCTGATGTGCCGCAAGCGTGCAGCAAAGATAGACAACATAGTAGTTCCTGATGTTGAGGTTGAAGGCGACGCTAATGATGCAGAACTTTTGATTGTTGGTTTCGGTGGCACATATGGTCACTTGCATGCCGCAATGGACGAGATGAGAGCTGCTGGTAAGAAAGTTGCACTCGCTCAGTTCAAGTTCATCAACCCACTTCCAAAGAACGCAGTTTCTGTTCTTAAGAAGTACAAGAAGGTGGTCGTTGCAGAACAGAACCTTGGCCAGTTTGCAGCATTTTTAAGAATGAAGGTAGACGGTCTCGTTCCTTACCAGTACAATGAGGTGAAGGGTCAGCCATTTGTCGTTAGCGAATTGGTAGCTTCTTTCACATCCATCTATAACAAATAATCATTTTCTTTAAAGGAATTACATTATGAGCGAATATACAGCAAAAGATTATAAGAAGGGACAGCCTCGTTGGTGTCCAGGATGTGGAGACCATTTTTTCTTGGCTTCTTTACACAAGGCTATGGCCGAGATTGGTAAGGCTCCAGAGGATATAGCAGTTATTTCTGGTATCGGTTGTTCTAGCCGTCTGCCTCACTACATGGCTACTTACGGCATGAATACAATTCACGGTAGAGCAGCTGCTATAGCAACAGGATGCAAAGTGACAAACCCTAAATTGAGCGTTTGGCAAATTTCTGGTGATGGTGATGGTTTGGCTATCGGTGGTAACCACTTCATCCACGCAAACAGAAGAAACATCAACCTCAACATGATTCTATTGAATAACCGTATTTACGGATTGACAAAGGGGCAGTACTCGCCTACATCACCAAGAGGCTTCGTCAGCAAGTCATCTCCTTATGGAACAGTTGAAGATCCATTCAGACCAGCAGAACTTTGTTTCGGTGCTCGTGGACACTTCTTTGCAAGAGCCGTTGCCAGCGATGCAGAGGGAACAGTTGAAATATTGAAGGCAGCCGAGGCTCACAAGGGTGCAGCAGTATGCGAAATATTGCAGAACTGTGTGATTTTCAACAACGGTACTCACGACAGCGTTTACACCAAGGAAGGACGTGCTAAAAATGCTATATATTTGAAGCAGGGACAGCCTATGATTTTTGGTGAGAACAACGAGTTCGGACTTATGCAGGATGGTTTCAACATCAAGGTTGTTAAGCTTGGTGAGAACGGCATAACAGAAAAGGACCTGCTTGTTCACGATGCTCATTGCGAGGACAACACTCTTCAGCTTAAGCTGGCTATGATGGAAGGTCCAGACTTCCCTATCGCGCTTGGCGTAATCAGAGATGTCGATGCTCCTACTTACGACGATGCTGTTAATGAACAGATAGATGAAATTAAGGCTGCAAAGAAATATCACAACTTCGCAGAATTGCTTGAAACAAATGACATTTGGGAAGTAAAATAAATTCCAAATTAAATAAAAACAAAAAAGAGGATGTGTTTTGAAAACACATCCTCTTTTTTTGCTTTTGTATGCACAATATATTTGTGGGGTATACTCGAAACATCAAGAAACTAACTCACAAGTCTGTAGTGTTATTTGAACACAAATAGACACCACCAAGTATCATTGCGCCACCAACAATCGCTAATACAGTCGGAACTTGTTCAAAAAACAAAAATGAAGCCACAACAGTAAACACCGGACTCAGATAAAGCAAATTAGAAATCTTCACACCTCCACAATGTTTTATAAGAAAATTCCACACCAGAAAACACAAGAAAGAACTCACAACAGCCAGGAACAATAAATTTATTATATTCATAGGATACGCCCACGCAACCACATCATAACCATTTTCCACAAAAGGAACAAAAGGAATCAGAGAAATCAAACCATAAAAAAACACCTTTCTAGTGACAAACATAATCGAATATCCTTTACAATATTTGTTCAACAGAACCGAATATATAGACCATGACAAGCATGCAAAAAGCGCTATCATATCGCCTAACGGAGACACATGCAAAACAAATTTACCATTGTATACTAACATCAGTACACCAACAACAGAGAGCACTACCCCAACAAAAAACAATGGCTTGAATTTCACGTTTTTGTATATGAAATAAGAAAGAATAGCAGTAAACAAAGGTATTAAGTTAACTATAAATGAAACATTTTCCGCACTTGTATATTCTAAAGATGTATTTTCCAGAAGATAATATATTGAGCCTCCACTAAGTCCCAATAGAAACATCAAGAATTCATCCTTTATATTATTCGCGAACAGAGAATCTTTTGAAAATATACGCATCAACAGATATGCAATATAAGTTCTTAAAAGGAAAAGACCAAATGGTGTAAACCCATTATTTATCAATGATTTTGAGCATATAAATGATGTGCCCCACACCATCATCACAATGACGCCTGCACATATCATTATTTTTGTATTCATAAGTTTTTTTCGCAAAAGTAACTTTATAGTCCGAAACTTCATTGTTCCAACTATAAAATTGCCTATGTCACGTAATATAAAAATTCAAAACGAACACGACTCTCTGTTAAAATTGGTCATACGCTTATTTTTTTATAAATTTGTATTTTACGCAATATTTTGATGATTTGCGCATTATTAATAATATAGACGATTCAATTTTCTGAATTCAAATTGAAAACAAAGATAACAACAATCATAGCTCTTTTTGGAGTTTTACTACTTGTTGGCTGTTCTACTAAAAAGAACACTGCCTCAAGAAGATTCTATCACAGTTTCACAACAAGATTCAATGTTTTTTTTAATGGCAATGAATCTTATAAAAAAGGCTATGATAAAATAGAGAAGGCATACTCTCCTGATTACTCTCACACTATTGACATGTTCGCTGTAAGCAATCCTGCAACTAAAGGATTGGGAAAGACAGACATGGGCATCACGTCAGACAAATGTCAAAAAGCAATAAAGGAGCACAGCATAAAGAAGAAGCCCAAAAAGAACATGAATAAAACCCATGATCCAAAATACATGGAGTTTTATAATCAGGAAGAATTCAACCCTATGATGAATAGAGTATGGATGCTGCTTGGCAAATCAAAATATTATGCTAATGACTACCTCGGAGCATCTGCCATTTTTACTTACGTGACAAAGCACTTCTCTGAGAACAAGGATGTTGTGGCCGAAGCTATGATTTGGAAAGCAAAGTCACTAAAAGAGATGGACTGGACCTATGAGGCTGAAAGTGTAATGGAAAACATTGACGATGAGATGCTTTCTGAGGATAATTTCTGCCTATATTCCGCTGCCTATGCAGATCTGAAAATCAAAGAGAAAGAGGAAGGCGATGCATTAAAGCATCTGAAAACAGCTATTGAATTAGAAAAAAACAAAAAGCAGAAAAACAGATTCAAATTTATAGCTGCGCAAATTTATCAGTCAAAGAATGAGAACGCTAAAGCCTATGAACTATATGAGCAGGTAATCAAATCAAGCCCTGACTATCAGATGGCTTTCAATGCCAGAATAAGGCAGACCGAAGTATACGACAACAATGACAGCCAAAAGATGATAAAATCGCTGAGCAAGATGGCTAAAAAGTCAAATAACAAAGACTATCTTGACCAAATTTATTACGCTATCGGTAATGTATATTTGAAAGACAAGGACACAATCAAAGCTATTGAAAATTACAAACTTTCGATAGAAAAGAGCACCAGAAACGGACTTGATAAAGTTTTGACACTAGTCACTCTTGGCGACCTTTATTATAACAACTCACAATATATTAAGGCACAGCCTTGTTTTTCAGAGGCTTCTCAAATTATAGATCAATCCTATCCAGACTATAACAGAGTCAATTCATTATCTCAGATTCTCGGAGAGTTGGCACAGCTCAACAACACAGTAGAGCTGCAAGACAGCCTTCAAGCATTAAGCAAAATGTCCAAAAGCGAACAAATTGCAGCTGCTAATAGAGAGATAGAAAAAATTAAAGCTGAAGAGGAAAGACAAAGACAACAGCAAATTGCAGAAGCTCAAAAAAACAAACAACTTGACCAAGAAATTGAGAACATGGCCGTCATGAATAAGCAAGCTCTTGGTGGAAAAGCTACTGCTGATTGGTACTTCTACAATGCAAACACCATACAAAAAGGAAAATTAGAATTCCAAAGAAAGTTCGGAAACAGAAGACTGGAAGACAACTGGAATAGAAAAAACAAAGCAATGGTTTCTTTTGATGACTCTGACTTGACGGCTGCCACAGAAGAAGAAAATACTGACGTCAAAGACTCAACCAACACAGAGAAAACAAAAGAGGGTAAAAAGCTGACCGACAAAAATATTGAATTCTATTTGAGGCAGATTCCATCGACTGACGAACAGCTTGCAAACTCTGACAAGCAGATTGCAGAGGCTTTGCTAAGTATGGCCACATTGTATGACGAGAAACTTAATGACCAAGAAAAAGCTATTGAAACCTTCGATGAATTTTTAAGAAGATTCAAAGGCAACGAGAAAACTCCAGATGCTTACTTTAACTGCTACAGAATAAGCGAGAAGCTAGGAAACACCTCTGCTGCTAACGCATACAAGGACAAACTTGTGAACGAGTATCCAAATTGCAAGTACTCCATGATTCTGTCTCAGCCTGATTACAGAGAGAGATTACTTAAAATGCAGAGCGAGCAGGACTCAATTTACGAGGCAACATACAACAAGTACAGAAAAGGGGATTATTATGCCGTCATAAAAACCTCCGATTCCATTAAATCTATTTACCCAGTTTCTCCTCTCATTCCTAAATTCATTTTGCTGAAATCGTTGAGTGAAGGAAAGCTAGGACAAAAGGATTCTCTCACAGCAAATCTGAACAATCTTGTTGCAAACTACCCAAATAGCGATGCTGCATCAATGGCTAAGGATATTATCGCACTTATAAATCAAGGATTTGAGCCAAAAGAGGGAACATCCTCACAATTGTCTGAGAAAATGGCAATGACACTGACCGACTCCGTTGCTGGTGGCGAACCTACCTTGAAAGCATTCAGGTTTAACGAAAAGACTCAGTATCTTTATTACTTAATAACAAATCCTGAAGAGGTTAGAGAAAATTGGCTGCTGTATTATACTGCTTCATATAATTTTTCAAAATTCCTTGTCAAGGACTTTGATCTTAATGTAAAAAATGGAACCCTCGTGGTTTCTGGTCTTGACAACTTAGATGAAGCATTATGGTATGCACAGGGCATCGACAACGATGCCGATTTGCAAAACCTCCTGAAAGGGAAAACTTATGAGAGTCTGGTCATTTCACAGGAGAATAGCGAACTTATTGGTCGCGGCTTCACTATTGATGACTACAAGAAGTTCTACCAAGACAGCATATTAAACAGAAAGAAAACCAAAATCAAAACAAAAGTTGAGTTGATTTCTTCACAAAACGACTCTACAGTTCAAACTTCATCAGGCAAAATAGATGTCAAAGAAGGCACAAACTTGATGAATATCGGCAAAGAAAATCCAACACCTAGAACTTCGATTGAACAGAAGAGTGACTCTACATCTAACATTAACAAAGTCAGCCAACAGACATCTATTGTTGCAGACTCATCTTCTAGTAAAGCTATAAAGCCTATATATGCGAGCGATAAAAAAGAAGAAAAGCAACAGCCGGCAGAAAAGAAGAACCTGAAAAAATATAAGGGATTATACACTTATGATGTTGATGCTGAACATAAGATGGTACTGCTCTTAACAAAAAATGACGTTGACACAAAAAACATCATTGAAGAACTAAACAAATACAATACTGAAAATTACGCCAACGCAGGGCTTATTATTTCAGAAGGTAAATGTGAAGGATTCTCCAAGACAATTGAAATTGGAATGCTCCACGGAGCAAAAGCAGCTAAATCATATTTGCTTCAGGTAGTGAAAAATGATAAGATAAGGGAATTGATGGAATCTGTTCCGCACCGCAGAATTATAATATCAGAGGATAATTTAGCGACACTGAAAACTACAGGCTCTATCAATACATACATGGAGTTGTTCCGCAGGTTGTATTTAGGCAGATAAATTTCAATAGCACCAAGATAATTTAAGCGTCACAGATTTGTTATTTGTGACGCTTTCTTTTCAATAAGAAACACCTAAG